>JGI20166J26741_10517781_pt1 | contig 15787 bp, 15 predicted proteins | sample TergutCu122P5_FD_26741 | JGI IMG/M metagenome (IMG submission 26741)
TCCTCGGCGCATTTTTCATAGGCGGGCATACCGATGTAGCCGCCGGATGGAGGCTCCTTTCCGATCCTGCATATCCCCCTTACGTCTGAAATGTCCTTCCCGTCCCTCATCCTCTGCGCAAGTTCCAGATTGGATAATTCAGCCATTCCGTATGTGATGAGGTCCGCTTTCGAATCGAACAGTATGCTTCTTCTGACGGAGTCGGACCATGCGTCGTAATGGGCTATTCTCCTAAGGCTCGCTTCGATCCCGCCGAGTACGACGGGCTTGCCCTTGATATATTTCTTTATCACGTTGGTGTATGCGATGCAGGCGCGGTCCGGACGTCGGTCGTTGATGCCGCCGGGTGTGAAATCATCATCTTTCCTGAATTTGTTGGTGGGAGTGTAGTTTGCCACCATAGAATCAACCGCACCGGCGGTGACGCTCCAGAACAATCCCGGTTCCCCGAGCCTTGTGATATCCTTATCAGAATCGATATCGGGCTGGCAGACGATGCCCACTCTGAATCCGTTGTCTATCAGCCAATGTCCGATGACCGCAGCTCCGTTGTAAGAAGAATCGATATATGTGTCGCCCGAAACTATGATGACGTCAAGGGCTTTCCATCCTCTTTTGTTGACCTCTTCGGGAGTGGTTGGTATGAACATAACGGCATCTCAATAACAATATTCCATCTTATAATCATCCAGGAAGAAACCGTTGCCGATATCCTCAATGATATCTTCTGTGATGACGAACCCTTTTCTTTTGTAGAATTCGATGGATGGCTTATTGTCCTTGTTGGCGCGCAGATATACCTTTTCCTTTTTCATCATCTTTCCAAGACCCAGAATGTCATCTATCGCTTTTGAACCGAGCCCTTTACCGCGGAAATCCTTTGAAAGGTACAATTTGCTCATGAAAAGGGATTTGTCTTCCGGGACTACGCAGAAATATCCTGCTTTATCGTTCCCATCCATTATGTAAGAATAAAGATACCCATCTTCTATCTGCTGTTTTATCGCGCTCTCGGACTGGACCATCTTTACTATATACTCTATCATTTCGCTGTCAAGGAATCCGGTGTAGTAGTCCATCCAGATATCCGCCGCCATATCGGCCAGTTCCTTCGCTTCCTCAACGCCGCAGAATCTCATTTCTTATCCTTCTTCGATCTTTTTGATCAGTTTGCCAAGTCCTTCTTCGAAGTTCACTCCGAACCTGATATCCGTGCCGGCCTCCCTGGTCCTTTTTATGCTTTCGGCAGTGAATTCTACGGCTAAAGCATTTGCTTTCTTAATATCCAGACCCTTCATGAGAGCGGAGACTATCACCGAGCCGAAGACATCACCGGTCCCGTGGTAGTAGCCGGGTATAAGGTCGTAAAAAGAGTATGATATCTCGTTCTTTTCGGTATCGTAGGCCGCCGCACCTAAGCGTTTATTATCGAAGAACACGCCGGTGAGAACGATCTTCTTCGAACCGATCCTCCCCAGCTTTCTCAGCAATCCCTCGATATAATCCTTTGAATATGGACCCCTGATGTATTTTTCACCGAGAAGCAATGCGGCCTCTGTTATGTTCGGGATTATAACATCCGCCGTCTCGCATAATCTCCTCATTCCCTTTGGGAAATCTTTGTTGAAGATGGGGTAGAGCTCTCCGTTATCCGCCATTACGGGGTCGACTATGATCATGGTGTCCGCGTCTTTCAATTCGGTGAATATCTTTGAAACAATATCGATCTGTTCAAAGGATCCGAGGAATCCCGTATATATGGAGTCGAAACGAACATCAAGGGTCTTCCAATGGTCGAGTATGGGTATGAGATCCTCGGTGAGATCCCGGTAGGTGTATCCGGTGAACCCTCCGGTATGCGTGGACAGGACCGCCGTCGGCATCACCGTGCATTCCACTCCTGTCGAAGATATTATAGGAAGCGCAACGGTGAGCGAGCATTTGCCGAAGCATGATATATCATGTACGGCGAGGACCCTTTTTTGGACCATATGGTCAGTTAAGGTCAGATGATTTATAATAAACTACTGTGAAGCGGGATGAACGTGTTGCAAAACATGCGGTCCTCTTGGATGTGGTTATGATTCGAATCGTTTATTGACCGACCTGTTTTAATGTTTTTGTCAGTAATTTTTCAAACCGTAGATAATATATCGATTTCCTCCGAAGCAGCCATATTTGAACGATGGTTAATTCCCGCCGAATAATAGTATATAAAGGATAGCGTGTAAATGTGCCAGATGTGTAAAATATAATATTCTGCAATCTATGAACGCCGACATTAAAGCTATACTGCTTAATAGACAATATATATATATATACAGAAATAGGCATTCCGCTTCAAGAGAAAAAACGAGATTAAGTGTGTGACCATACTGGGGGGCTAATCGCCGTCATGGAATGCCGCCGATACGCGTCAATATGAATCGCGGGGGGCGCCATTTTCTCTGGTATAGGGAGGAAATACATATGAGAAAAAATACGATTGCAATTGCTGCATTTGTCGTGGTCATGGTGATGGTGCTGACAGCACTTGTACCACTGAGCCATTCAACGACATCCGAGGCGGCGCCTGTCGGAAGTGGCCCGACAGGTGGCAATTTTGACCCAAATGCTCAGTATTGGATATCTGATCAGTGGGTCCTTGGGAAAGGCGAAGTCGTCGTCAACACCTGGTTCACAGACGGTGGATTCTGGGGCGACATGAAAGGAATAGGAGGAAGCAACTCAGTTCTTGATATTACGGTCAGGGACTCTTTGGATCCGAACAATTACAGCGCATACACAGCGTTCTGTGCCCATTACGGCTCGAAATCCTTCGGACAGGACGACAGCTATCAGGCAGGCGCTCTTGATCCGGTGCTGAAGGCGAACATCCTTTCGGCACTTAACTACATCTACGACAAATACGGAAGCATCGATTCGTGGCAAGTTGACAATCAGATCGGATGGAACGGTCAGCTTGGGCAGCCTTACGACAGGCCGATAACGGTAGAGGGCACAACCAATGTCCTTTCTCAGATCGCAATATGGATGCTGATGGATGACAATATCGATGTGATTAAGGCTATGTATGCTAACCCCGGCGGCCCGGATTACAGCCCCTGTTTTGGTGTCTTTGACGATGCCGTAGCAGAGATACTTGCCGCTGTTGCGGCCGGCTACACCGGAAGTGGCGCAATAACAGACCTCGTTTACCTGGTCGGCCCCAATTTCCCGGACGACACGGTCTCGCACCAGCCCCAGATCGTCCCGATCTTCGGCCCGACAAACTATGTTGAGCCGACGTTCGGCAGCCTTACTATCGCCAAGGGTCTTGGCAACAAGGCCAGCTACCCCGGCTCGATAACAGGCGGTTATCCGACCGAAGCGAAGCCAACAGTCGCAAAGAACGGTAAGGAGACATGGGACCACACAACATACGCACATGACCTGGCTACAAAACTCGGTGAGGGTGGCGTTAACTGGTTCCAGTGGAACGGCGGTGCCGCCGACAACAAAACGGCCGGCATGACGTTCGCCAACGCAGGCGACAGTTATAACTTTGCACTTGTGCAGGGAGACAAACTCACTCAAGTCGGCAACTATACTATAACATACAACGGCGGGACAAGCTTCACAGTGACCTTCAACGACCAAATGTCGACGAACAGCGCACACCTGTCCATTTCGAACACTATCCTGGCCGCTAAGAACACCAACGACAAGAACTACAACAAGAACAACATCTGGACGACAGCACCCGGTCAGCAGCAGATCGCCTTCAGCGGAAACTCGTTCACATTCAATGCAACGTGGCTGAACCTGAAGAATCCGGTTTTCGTATACATACACCTTGACGGTCTCAGCGGATACGAGAACACTTTTGGTGCTCCGATCGGAGCGGCATTTGACTTCAAAGTGACCGGCCCGAGCTTCCCGAACGGCGAATTAGTCAGCGTTACGGCTAACAGCTCAGTAACGCTCACTGACCTCATCCCCGGCGAATACACTGTAAAAGAGATTGCCAGCGGATGGACCGCAACCTATTACGTGGACGGAGGAAGCGCAGTAACAACACCTTCCGTCAAGGTAACGGTCGTCGGCGAGAACAACACGGTTGTCAGAGCGGTGAACATACCTGGCGAGAATAAGGTACAGGGAGAGTTCTCATTCCAGAAAATGGTCGAGAACATCGACGGCACTTCTTCTGCCGGAGCGGACTTCACCTTTGCAGCCTATGACTCAGACGGTAACTTCATTGCCAACGCAACATCGAATGCGAACGGTATCGTAACATTCGGACCTTCCGAAGACATCATACCCGGCGAGATATACTACGTCTCTGAGGTGACCCAGAGTTCCAGATATGTATCCACCGCAGGAGAATCCTTTGAGATCGTAGCGGTCGAGGAAGGCACGGTAATTGCGCAGCAGAACATGTTTGTCTTCACCAACTACCTCGCACCCGGCGCACTCAAGGTGACCGCCGATGTGCAGGAGAACTACTACAAGTGGTACTACAAGCCAGTGTACAAGACCGCCGGTCCCGATACATTGGTAAGCTGGGCCGTTAACCGTGCCGATCTGCCCGATGGCTTCACAGGAGCCGTTGTCAACAACGGATTCACCTATCTGAAGATAGATGTGGGGACACTGAGGGCCCTCGGAGACGCTGGTGCAAACATAGGTATCGCTAAGTCTGACCCATCGAACACAAGCATCGGCTACACATACAATGTGAAGATAGTCGGAGATAAGATCGTCGTCACATGCAGCAGCAGCCTATTCGGGTCGGGAGAAGGGTTTGGCATCAAGGTGTCCGATACACCATGGACCGACAACCCCAACGACAGTTCGCTGAAGCATTTCAGAGTCGAAGTGCAGTCATGCGATCTGCCTGCAGGCGACACTGTCTACTTGTTCTTCCATGTGGATAAGGGCGAATGGACCCTCTTGCCGCTTGTACAAACAGGTTGGGCATTGGACCATAAGGAAGGACCGCTGGCAAGAGAGTACGCGGGAGATGTCACCATGACCGTCACGAATGCGGCGGGCGATGAGGTCTACAGCGGCGCTCTCGGTCTGGTCGATAACCTTAAGGCAGGCGAGTACACAGTGTCTGTTACAGCCGGAGGCGAGGTCATCGGCACAGAAACAGTGACCGTAGAACCCGGCGAAACGACCAACGTCGATTTCGGCACACTGGTCCTGACAGCTCTCGGTTCGACTGAAATAGTCTACCTCTGATAAAAAACCTTAATCACAAACAGCACACACTCTGGGTGCGAAAGCACTCAGGGCGTGTCATTATTTTTTCTATCATTTTGCCATCATCTTTATCAAATCAAAAGAGCTACATAATTTCCTGTCACTATAGCTGAAGAGAATAAAATTCGCAACAGAGGATCATCATGAAAAGAGAGTTCCGCGAGAGAAATGAGATACTGGAGTTCAATAAGAAATTTCCGGATCAGAACAAAACAACTCCTTTTGAAAAATTATATGTTAATTTGAGAATAAGAACGGCACCGTTCTTTTACAGAAGATACAAAGCCGGGACAGATAAATGGCTTGTGAAGCAAGAGAAGCTGAGTCATTTGGCTTCCGCGGGGCTGGGCCCGAAGCTCAGAGCGATCTTTTACGAAGAGACCCTTACGAACTGCGGAAAGAACATGTACATCCACTCGGGAGTAACGTTCTACTTCCCATACAATATCTTCATCGGGAACAATGTCTACATGAACAGGAATGTCTTCATTACTGCCAGAGACAGGGTGGAGATAGGGGACAATGTATTGATAGGGCCCAATGTGATGATAAACACCGGCAACCATGTATACACAGACCCGAAGACCCCGATATACCTGCAGGGTCATGTCTCAGAGGAGATCGTCATCGAGGACGACGTGTGGATCGCCGCAAATGTGGCCGTACTCAAAGGCGTAAGGATAGGAAAGGGATCAGTTGTCGGCGCAGGCAGCGTTGTGGTGAAGGATGTCCCGCCGTACAGCGTTGTCGTAGGGGTACCGGCAAAAAAGATCAAAGAAAGAGCTTAATCGAATGATAACGAATGTGTTGCCAAATATCCAACAGTATGATTTTTACTGAAAACACATCCAAAATCCAGTTCATTGCTCAAATTTAAATCAAAAGATAACATAGCATAAGATGATGCCATCATTCGACGAACATCTCGAGGCTGTTTTGCGCGACTGCAACGACAGGATCAATCAGCTTGAGGAATCCGGTTTTTCTGACGAAGAGATGCTGGACGCCCTGATCAACAGAGGCAGCGCCCTTTCGATGATGGAATATTACACTTCCGCACTCGCCGACTACAACGATGCCGTAGATCTGATAATTCAGATGGAAAAGAACGGGAAACCGGTCGACCCCGGAAGCTTTGTTCGTGTTTTTGTCTCAAGGGGGGAGCTGAACGCAGACCCGAGCCAAATGGCAGAGGATTACGCCGTCGCTTCGACCCGTCTTGCAGAGATCAAAGATGATACAAAATACTACGATCGAAAAAAGATGATCCGCATGTGCATGGACTGCTGCGAAGATCTCGTCGACAACGGGCTCTCGGGCGGAACGGCGCCGTACATTGATAGACTGTATGAGATGCTGGTCGGCAGGGACGACAATTGGTCAAAGAACCGATACCTCGAGTTAATGAATCTCAGTGCCCAGTCGATGTTCGATCTCGGCATGGAGGACGAGGCGATGGAATACCTCTCCGAAGCTATCGCCACCGGATACACCCTATTCCAAAAGAATTTGCTGGATGATTATATGTCCCTTGTTTTTGCGCTTGTAGTAAGAGGGGATATCGAACAGAGGAAAGGCCTTTTGGAACAATATTTCATAGACAGGAAAGCGGCGATATCCCTGCTGGAAGAACTTCTTTCCATGAACAAGCTTGATGACATCTCCGTATTGGTAAGGATGCATCAGGACATCGCAAGCTCGTACATGACCGTGAACATGGTCAAAGAGGCCGAAGAGCATCTTATGAGAGAAGTGATTCTGAACATGGACGGGGCGGAAGAATACATCCGCGAGTATGTGAACAGAGACAAAAAGTGATGTTCTCGGTACTTTCGGGTACTTTCGGACACCCCCCGATTTTGCTTATATACCTAAAAAACACTATTCTAATTAAGTGAAAAGGGACCGGATTTTGTCATCAAAATCACAGTTGAAACCGACTTTACTGTGGTGTATTTTTCACAACGAGCAAAACTCGACTGAAGGAGCAGTGGTGATGAAAAATGAACAAACCGAGTGAAAAAGTAAAGTTGTTCGAGAACATAGAAGTCCGTGCAACATGGGATGAGGAAAAAGAGAAGTGGCGGTTCTCGACCATAGATATTATTGGGAGTGGGGAAGGTTGTGAAGTGGTTAGCAATACTAACCAGTTGAAAATTGGTTAAGAGGTGGATCAAATGGAGCAACAATTCTGTCCAAATTGCAGTTCGATAATTTTTCCGAACCAGAAAAAATGCGGTTCGTGCGGGCGTGCAGTGGACAGATCCTCCGGCATCGGCTTGGACAGTTTCCTTAACAGATCCCAGCCGGAGAAGAAAATGGTGAAGGAAGAGAACCCCGAAGCGCCGTACCTCCCGTATGAGCCGAGGCCGATGCAGCTTGAGATCATCACCGACGTAAGGCGTGCGATCGACGAAGGAAGGCACATCGTGATGGAATCGGGCACAGGCACCGGAAAGACCATCGTCTCTCTCGCGGCGGGCTTGGAACACGCCATGCGAACGGGAAAAAAGATAGTCTACCTCACAAGAACGATATCTCAATCCGACCAGGTGATGAAAGAGCTGAGAGCCATCTCCACAATAAAACAGGTCTCAGGAATAACGATAACCGGAAGGAACAAATCCTGCCCTCTCTTTGCAAAAGAGGGTTTGGACGATCTTCCTCCCAATGTGCTTTCGCTGATGTGCGACGACAAGAAAAAAAAGAGCATGAACGACAACGCAGGCGGCTGCAGGTTCTTCGACAGGACAAAGGCGGAGATCAACAATGTCATGAGCTACTGTCTCAAAGAATTCCCCACCTCCGCCGAACTCGATACCTACTGCGAGAAAGCGGGCGTCTGCCCGTATGAGATGAAGAAGATGCTGATGAAGGAGATGGACGTCGTCGTTGCGCCATATATCCACATATTGTCGGAAGACATCAGAACGAACTTCATCGCAAATCTTGGGGGAGAGGATGTTCCGCTTTTACTTATTGTGGATGAGGCGCACAATCTGATCGATGCGGCGAGGGATCAGGAGAGCTTTTCCATCACCATGAGGATGATAGAGGCGGCGATGGACGAATGCACTGTAACAAAGACGGGAGAAACGCTTAATAGCATTAAGATAGAGGACGTTATCAAATTCCTGAAGGCTGCGATAAAACAACTTGCGACCCAAAACATATCTCTCGGGGTAAAAGAATTCAGACTCGGAAAGGATGCCCTTGAGAGCCTGATCATGAAACGCTTCAACGTAACGAGGAACGAGTTGAACGTTCTCATCGAAGATATGATCGGCGTCGGCGACAGACGAATGGACACCCTCTCCGAAAAAGGGGATTTCTCCATCTCCGAGATATACACACTCGGCGTAGCTTTGAGGGACTGGGTCATGTCAGATAACGACAGATATGTCAGGTCAGTGAAAACATCCGAGAACGGGGAATACCTGTTCGCCGCATGCATAGATCCGTCCGACATAGTGAAGTTCATGCAGGAGCAGCAAGGCGCTGTGCACATGTCCGGAACGTTGCAACCTCTCGAACAATATTACAAAGTAATGGGATTACCCAGAACGGCGATCGCCAGGACGTACCCTTCCCCCTTCCCAAAGGAGAATCGTTCGGTAATATATGTGGACGATGTGACCACCAAGTACGACAAAAGGGATCCCGTGATGATGTCACGTATCGAGAACAGGATAATCGATCTGTGCAATGCGGTCGAGAAGAACACACTGGTCTTCTTCCCCTCGTATAAAATGATGAAGGATATGCGCGCAAGTCTTGAACTTAAGATCAAAAAACCTATGTTCTGGGAGGAATCCGGACAGCAGAAAAGAACGATGAACGCCCTGAACGCATTCAGAAGAGGCTCAAACGGCGTATTCTTCAGCGTAATGGGGGGTTCGGTGGCGGAAGGTATCGACTTCCCGGGCGAAGAGTTGTGTTTCACCATCATCGTGGGTATTCCGTACCCGCCGCCATCGCTTGAATTAAAGGCAATGTCAGATATGTTCGACGCAAGATATGGGCCGAGGATGGGATGGAGGTACACCAGCGAAGTTCCCGCTATAAGAAAGATCAGACAGGCCATAGGCAGGATGATCAGGACCGAAACGGACTACGGCATGGCTGTGATACTCGACTCCCGGGTATCGGAGTATCAAAGACAGCTCGAAGCAACATTGTCAAAACACCCGGTAAAAGATGCGGTCGACTTCTTTTCCAAAAGATAAATGCAAAGCATGAAATATCGACCTCAGGTTTAAGTGGAATATGGCGCTGATCGGCACCCTGTCCAATATGAGGTACTGGATAATTCTGGGCGTTGCGATGGCGCTACTGATCGGGCCGATCGGGGACTTCTCTTCGAATCTGCTGATCATCGTCCTGATAATCCAGATGACCTTGTCCATGGACGGCCTTACGCTGAATTCAGAAAATATAAAGAAGAACAAAAGGCCGATACTGTATTCCGTCATCGGGTGCTTCGGCATATCTGCGGGAGTGACGCTGATAATCGGGTCATTCTTCATTTCCGGTCACCAAGATCTGTGGAATGGATGGGTATTGCTTGCAGCAGTTCCCTGCGCAGTATCATGCGTGACGATGTCATTCTATCTTAAAGGCAACACGACGATGTGCGTGCTTGCGTTAGCGGTGGTATATTTCTTGGCTCTCGCGCTGACGCCGCTCATAACGCTGGCGATGCTCGGAGAGGCAGTCAGCGTGCTCAAGATACTCTCGTATGTGATATTGTTCGTCGTTGTGCCCATGGCGGCATCTTTCCCGCTGAAAAAAATAAAGATCGACCGCACGACAAGAATGATAACAGTCAATATCATGATGTTCCTGATGGTGTTCTTGGCTCTGGGTGCGAACAGGGATTTTCTGTCATCGGAACCGGTCGTGGTTATTCTTGTGATCATCGCATGCATAGTACGCGTCTTTGTCGTAGGTTTCCTGATGACCCACATTTTCAAGAAAAAGGGTTCGAACAGAGAGAACGCTCTTGTTTACATCCCGATGTCGGTGTGGAAGAACTCCGGTCTTGCAACGACTTTGTGTTTCGTCCTGTTCGGAAGTGCCGCCGGAGCGGCCCTGCCGTGCGCCATATCTCTGCTTGTCGAGGTCCTCTGGTTCGCATCGATATCAAGTTATATAGAAAAGAGCTGGCCGAGTGATAATCCTGTTTTAGCGGTCAACGGTTGAGTTAAATATGACCACCATATTGCATGAATTAAGCGGAGGTAGCTAAGCCCGGCCCACGGCGCCGGTCTTGAAAACCGGTGGTGTCTCACCCCGGGAGTTCAAATCTCCCCCTCCGCGCCACTTTTACCTACCCAGATGTTTGAATTTTCAAATTCAAAATTTTTGTCCGAGCTGTTCCTGCAATAAAGATTAATGCGAGTAATGGGTTGTCCAGTCATGAACGAAGTACTGAAAAACATCTACGGCAGAGCCTCCGTAAGAAGATACAAGCCGGACAAGGTCCCGGAGAAGGATGTGAGGGAGATCATAAAAGCCGGATTCCACGCCGCCAACGGCATGAATCGCCAGGCGCTCGAATTCGCAGTGCTGGAAAATAAGGATGCGATCAAAAAATACAACAGGAAGGCCATATTGCTTTATGCCGACATGATAAGAGCGGCAGGACACTCCAACCCCATGGTCGAGAACATGGTGAAGAATCCCGAAGCGGACATATTCCACGATGCACCGATGCTTGTGTTCGTATTTGCGAACCCTAGTGCGGTAACGCCTGTCGAGGATGGTTCGTTGGCGGTAGGCAACATGATGTTGGCGGCACACTCTATGGGATACGGCACGTGTTTCATAGGCTTCGCCGCAGGACTGGGTAATGATAAAGAATTCAGGAACGAGTTGAACGTTCCGGAAGGCCACAGATACCTCGCATGCATGACGTTGGGAAAGCCCGACGGCAGTATGGGGACGCATTCCCGCTCAGAGATAAAGATACTCAGCTGGGTAAAGTGACCGAATGAGATACCGAAAGACACTGCTCGGTACGTTCATAGAGAGGCCGAACAGATTCATCGCTTACGTTGAGGTAAACGGAAAAAAAGAAAAATGCCATGTGAAGAACACAGGTCGATGCAAAGAACTTCTTATTCCAGGAGTCAAAGCAGTGCTTTCGATCTCCGATAACCCGGACAGATCCACGGCATACGATCTTATCGCAGTATACAAAGAGGATATGCTTGTAAACATCGATTCTCAGGCGCCTAACAAAGTGGTCGAAGAATCCATACGGTCTATATCAGGTTTCGAGGATGCTGACGAAATACGCCGCGAATACACTTACGGAGATTCCCGCATAGATATTTTCGCAAAGACCGGGAATACAAAGAAGCTTATGGAGATCAAGGGAGTGACCCTTGAGAACAACGGCATGGCTCTGTTCCCAGACGCCCCCACCGAAAGGGGGCTTAAACACATCAGAGAGTTGGAGTCATCCTTGAGGGACGGTTATGAAGCATATGTCATGTTCCTTTTACAAATGTCCGGGCCGAGATCTTTCACCCCGAATTATGAGATGCATGAAGAATTCGCACTGGAGGTCGAAAGAGCTTATAGTTTAGGAGTTAAGATACTGGCATTCGACTGCCAAGTGACAGAGGACGGCTTAACTTTTGGAAGGCAAGTTGAGGTTAAGTTCAGGGATCATTCGTAATCCGCATCCGAAGAGGCGCTCTTCCCGGAGTCCGCATCATCTTCTTCGATTATCTGCTGTATCAATTTCAGATATTTTACAAGCGCCTTTTCCTGATCATTGATCATCTGGTGTACAAGATATAGATTTTTCAATGCAGGCTGGGCAGTGGCGAACTTTCCGTTCTCCGGTTCTTCCCTCAGCATGTTCAGCAGCACAGATTTCATTGACTTTGTGCCGGCCATCGCGTCCTGGTATCCAAGAATTGCGTTCATCGCGGATGCGCCGTAAGATGTGGCGGTGATGAATTCCATTGCAGCATCACACAGGTCCGAATAGTAATCGAAATTTATCTCTTCCACCAGGTTCGTGAGTTTCTCGTTCAGTTTATCTTGATAGAAGGCATAGATCTCGATCTTCGATTTACCGACATCCGATATCAATTCGGATTGGCCGTACATGTCCCTCATGTCCTTTATTGTGAAGGTAGAATCTATTTGGAATTTTCTGACGGTCTTGTCATTAGGAGTGATGACCATATTCTTTCTGACCAGATACATATCAATAATGGGTTGGACGATCCTGTTGTGACGGACCACAGCCTTCCTTTCGTCGCGCTTTCTTTTTCTTTTATCGTTATAGGCGTTGATGTTGTCAAGGAATATCACTGCGAAGAACAGCGCGAATATGCTCCCCAGACTTCCTTTCAGGATCTCTGCCGGGCCGACACCCTCTCCGGCAACGAATAAGATGGCCCAGACGATGACAAGGGAAGCTATTATCGCAAGTACCGACAATATCAGTATTTTCGACATGTATGTCCTTTCGGCACTGACATGTCCTTTCTTTCTGGGACTGTTCCGAACCGGTATCTTTTTTGCAATATCCGGTATTTTCATCCTATCACAGGTCTTGAATGATCGTGTTTCTTATTAGCTCTTGCGTCTCTTGCGGGGTCTTTATCGTGTTCACAGAATATACTTCGCACTTGGAAAGGAAATCAGCGAAGAACGCTGTCCTGACCTTTTTCTTATGATCGTTCCAGATGATCTGGTGAGGGTTGCAGAGGTCGTTCTTAAGCAGATAATCAACTCCTTCTTTTGGCGACAGGCGTCTTATCGTAACGGGATCGTCTTTATCGCGTTTCAATAGGAATATACAGCGGATCTTGGTCATCGGTATCACCGAAGATTCTCCCGTTACCCATCTGACATTGGCGATCCCCCTCCCTTTATTATCAAACACGACCTGGCTTACCAGCGGTTTGTACTCTTCCCAAACATCGCCTATATCTGCATCTATGTAGCAGTTCTTCTCCGAACCGTATGCAATAGGTCTTCCACCGCCAAGTTTGACAAAGTACCAATCATCAGAGACGAGGTATGCGTTCTCCATCCTGAGCAGCCCCCAAGATTGAGTTGTTTTTCCCGTTTTTGAGGGGGCGATCAGGGTAACGCCCTTTCCGTCGATATCAAGCACGGCGCCGTGAACGGAATATATGTCGTGGGCCTCCTCCAATATATTCCCCGATATACCCAGCGCTATACTTTTTATCCATCCGTAATAATCAAAATTGTATAGGAAAGCTACATTCGTCGACGGTTCGAAAAGGACCTTCATCTCATGCGACGGATCCCTTATGGAGTAGATCTTTGCGTGTGACCTTATCTCTTCGGACATTGAATAGAAGTTGTCCTCCCACATTTTCAGATGTTCTCTGTCCTCTGTCAGGAATTCAACGCAAAGGCCAGAAATGTTCACTTTTGATGAATAGGATTTAAGCCCTTTGTATTTGGAACGCAGCTCATAAGACCTGTCCAAACCGATCGTTTCTACTTTGTAGCCCATACAGCCTAATTCGGGTAGGAGTATTCATATTTACTTGAACTATGCCGGCAAAAACCGTTTTCAGAACTATATAATTAAAATATCAGCTATGCCATTGGTGATACTGCATCAAATAATCAACAAAATAGATGCCGAAGGATGGGACGATGGGAAACAAAATGCCAGCGAAAGCAGTAATATATACTTCAAGACTAGGAAAAACAAGAAAAATAGCCAAATACATCGCAAAAGAATTGCACGCCGATGAATTTGATCTTAAAAAGCAATCTGTGATCGACCTTTCTAAATATGACCACATTGTGCTCGGTACGGGGATATGCGCAGGAAAACCTTATGGGGCGCTGGTCTCTTTCCTGAATGAGAATCGGAATCAACTGATAAATAAGAAAGAGTCTCTTTTCATATCCTGTATGTATGATGATATGAAAGGCGTGAATCAGTTGGAAAGGGTCTCAAGCGAACTCAAGATCCGCGACGCGTTCTTTTTCCACGGAAAGGGAGAAAAGAACGATGCCGGAATGGAGGTATCTGTTGATGAGTTCATTAAAGAGATGTTGAAAAGATGAACCGGGAAACGGTCTTTCTGATCATCATTCTTTACATTGCGCTGAACATCGCAGCGCTTCTTCTTTTCTGGATAGATAAACGCAGGGCGATGAAGGAACAATACCGCATTAAAGAATCCACTTTATTGACGGCAGGGTTCCTCGGCCCGTTCGGTGCGATAGCGGGGATGGAGATATTCAGGCACAAAACGAGAAAATTGAAGTTCAAGGTAGTTTATCTCTTCCCGATGGTCCACCTGATCATCATTTACATCATATTTTTCTATTTCTCGATCTGATGCGCGGCGTGTTCCTAACATCTGCATCGAGATCTTCTTTTGCCATGAGCAATACTCTGCTGTCCGGCCTTTCCCTTATTATCGACATACCTACGATATCTCCCAATTGAGATGAGAAATCTCTTATTTCTTCGAATGACGGCATTGATGTGAGCGAAAGCCTTTGTCTTGATGCACCGACAAAGACATACCCTTTCGGCTCGATGAGGTCCGGATCGGCCCTGTTGTCAAGTTTCCCATACTCATCGACCCATCCGAAGTTCAGGTCCTTTACCAGAGTGTGTCTTATCACAGTGCGTGTATCAATTGACGGGAGAAGGTCCAAGGTCTTCATGAGTCTGCCCCATCCGTCGTTTATTTTCGGGCGGCAGACCTTCTTGTATATCTCTTCGTTGGGAGCGGCGATCGTCACATACAGCTGCATCGGCAATTCGTCCAAAGATCCAAGCTGATCGGGGTATGTTCCGTTAGTCACGAGGAATGTGGTCATTTTTCTTCTGTGGCATTCCTTTATGAGATCCGACAGGTAAGGATAGGTTATCGGCTCGCCGGCTAAAGATATGGCAACCTGATTCGGATCGGATGCTTCTTCGAACATTTGCTTAGAGCATCTCGGATCGCCTTTGAACCCGGATATGAGGAGTCTGTGATGTGCGATAAGAGCGTCCAACATCTCTTTGGGCTCTGCCCAATCCCTGACCTCGAAGTCCCTCTCCTGGACCCTCCAGCAGAAACTGCAGCAATGGCTGCATTCGTTGATCGCCGGGGTCATCTGCAGGCAGCGATGGCTTTCTATGCCGTAGAAGTCCTGCTTATAGCAGTGTCTTCCGTGGATCATACTCTCTTTCATCCAATGGCACAGTTTCACTGCCGCGTGATCTTTATATAAACGATACTGCTGTTTTATCAATAATTCACGGTAGGATTCGTCCATGGTCCCTCAGAAATCGAACAGGTTCTTCCCCGGTTTCTTTGCGGTCGTTATTGGTGTGTTATTTTCATTCTTCTCGGGCTGTTCGGGTATCCCGGTATCGCGCGGATATGTTTCTTTAATTGGAACTTCTTCCCGCGGCGTTTCCGTTTCTTTATTCGTCCTCATTTGCGAAGCTTTCTCCAAGGTCTCTTTGACGATCTTGGAATCTATCTTAGCATCGATAAGGAATCCGAGCTCTTCGGGTTCC
>JGI20166J26741_10518892_pt1 | contig 15785 bp, 14 predicted proteins | sample TergutCu122P5_FD_26741 | JGI IMG/M metagenome (IMG submission 26741)
TCCACAAATTTGGCAGATGGTGGTACACATGGGGGGAGATTATATTGAAGGAATGTAAATGTGTTTATCTCAGGTAATAAAGTCATTTCAGAACTATAGATGAGTTGCCACTACTTTTTATCCAACCCTTGTATGTATGTATGTATGTATGTATGTATGTATGTATGTATGTATGTATGTATGTGTATATATATATATATATATATATATATAAATGAAACACAAATTAAGTGTCACAGTGTATCATCCTTCAAACTGCTTTGCTGTCACTTTTTCTCCCAACCACTGGTTTGACTAACCCTTTGTCAGCTAAAAAAGTGTCCTTTTCATCCAATTACATTTGATGGGGGAAAGGTTCCCGTCACCATCAGTACATACTGACATATCCTCCTGCAACAAGCGATCAAGTGAACAGTATCTGAAGCAGTCACATGAAAATCTACACCACTGTGTCTGTCTAGCAAGCCATCTCTGAAACCTAACATGTTCTATCCTCACAGCTCACATTCATCACACGACTAGTTGCCTGTAATTTCAGGAGATACGCAAAACAAACACTTATACAAATACATAAGAAGGGATAAATATATTTGTTGTTAACTCAAGAAGCTGAAGCTGATATAAATTTCATCAGATGCAAGGGGTGAAGTATCAATTCCTAATTGGACTGTATATCAATAAAAAGGCCCCTTTGAAAATAGCATCTTATAACATACTTGATTTCCATTACAAAACTGCAAAACTAGCAATGCTAACATAAGTAATAAATATGCAGATTATCACGCAAACTGCACTCCTCCATCTCTTGAAAACTGAGTTCAATTAATGAGGTCTCTTGCTTGACTAAGGCACAAAGTAAAAAATTTGATTATTAAACAACAGCAATCATATGAGTAACTGCTACGAACTATGCCGGTTCCGATCCAAGTGAGGAGGCGGGAAAAAGACATTACAAATTTCAAAATTTGAACACCTTGATGAACAACTTTTGTAGAAGCAACAATGACAGTAGTCAAATGCAGGCTGTAATAATTTTAATTCTATTCTCCAGCTGCAGAAAGGAAGACAAAGCACCAATGTGTCAGAAGTACTTTCAGTTTTGTTTGGCAACAATTATTCGGTCCCTCTTTAGGGGAATAATAAAAAATGAAGATAAAACGGTAAATGAGGAATGATAAAAGTAACACCACCATCCACTCTGCTGGCATGACTATGGGGGGCCCATAGCTCCCCACAGTCATGCCAGAGAAGCACAGTGCCCCTACATACAGGGTCAAGCAGTCCAAAAAATGTTGTCCTAAAAAATATGTATAATTAGGGTTAGAAGCCAATAAGAATGGTAATGTCATACAGTGGGTACAGCCCTGGTGGAAATAGGAGGGTTAACCAACACAGACCATGCTCTGGTGTGAGGTATGGAGACACAGTTATGGATGGAATTTGTAGAGGTGGTGGTAAGTTTTAAGAGGTGGTGACAGAAGGAGAGAGCATGGATACATGTAGTCCTGGAAAAATGCCATTTTTCAGTTTGTGGCCCTGAAAACAGCTGCTTGCAACCAGCAAGGGGAGGGTTCCTGTGCTCTCTCAGGGCATGACTGAGAGACTTCCACATCCTGCACAAGTGCTGGCTACTCTCCCTGTTCATGCTGTTGGAATTGAGCTCAACCTGAATGACCTCCCTTATGGTATCATCTAATGGGATTTGGTGAACAGAATTTTGGTACCCCAGAATTAAATGTGCCACTGGTGTGTTTTTTACTCTTGCTTCAGTAGACTAACCTGCCTGTCCAATGCAGACCTGACCACACTCACAGGGTATACCATACACAACTGGAATCTTCATTCCCAGGTTGTCCTTCTCAGGGCAAGAAAACTGGAGATCTTGGGTGGCTGAGGAACACAATGTTGTATCTGTACAGCTTCCCACTAATGTGATTTAGGTTATACAGATGTAAGGTGAGGCAGAAACAGAGGCTGGATCCTCCCAAGGCTCTTTGGTAGATGATGGGCATGACAAATCTGTTTCTAGTTGTAGGCATCTTCCCTGACAGTGACCTTGAAGAGCTACAACTTATCCTTGAAGGCTCCCAGGCACTATGTCCTAAGGAGAACAAGATGGTGTGCACGATAAAGGATGGTAGCAAAAGCTGGAGTTAAGCTAGTGGTCTGTGTTAGTGGTTTTCCTGTAAACCTTGTGGTCCAGCAAGCCACTGGCCCTAATGCATATGCTGAATGTCAAGGTAGGGAAGATGGCCATCTCTCTCCATTTCCATGGTGAATGTAATGTTCTGGTGGACACCATTCATGCATTCCAAGAACCCTTCCAGCCTCTCTGATCCATAGGGACAGATCACAAAGGTGTCATCCATATAATGAAACCCACAGAGGGCCTTGAAGGTTGTTTGATCCAGTACCTTCTCCCTGAAATCCCCACTCAAAAGCTGGTGATCAACAGAGGTGATAATCCCATCAGCACTCCATCAGTCCACTCACAAAATTGGCCACCAAAGCTTAAGAAGTAACAGAACAGGCCATGGTACAACAGTGTTAGTTCTCCTGAAAGTGTTCACCCAGGAGATTAATGGCCTTCCTAATTGGCACTCTGGTTGTCAGATTATGCTGAAGCTGAACATGATATTCTTTGGTCAAATCCACATAGTACAACATGTGGACAAACTCGGTAACATTCCCCACAAAGGGGTCAGCATATTAACCATATGTCTGGACAGCTGGTAGGTAGGGTCTGCAAGTTGCAAACACACCTCAGGGGCCTCCATCTTTGTGAATTTTAAGAAGTCTGTTAAGCTTTGGATACCTTAAATTCTTCAGAAATAACTGCTGGCAGACCTCCTCAGCAACTGAGGGCTTCTTGAAAACCACAGTCTAGCAATCAACAGTCTCAATATTCCTTGATCAACCTCCTACAAATTGGTTTGCCAGCAGGGATTCAATCTTCCTACAGTAATTGGTATTGTCTGTCCCTACTGAAATGCTGCCCATCAGCCAGGACAGAGGGGTCACTATTGGTTTGCAGGGCTCTGAGTGGTCAGGATACTGTTCCTTCTTTCTCCTGTCACCTCTACCACAACTTCCCATCTCCACTCAATTTCCCATCCGTACATGCCCACATCGTAAGTCCATCACCACATCTTGTACCTCAAACTGCAGCACAGGTCAATCTTCCTCAAACCTCCTGCCACTGCTACCTAGGCTCTGCCCAGTACGTAACACCACCATTCCCACTGGCTTCCAATCCCAACCATCCTTATCTCTACTATATTTAAGGTTCCTACTGTACTAAGCTACAAGCAAAATATCTGCAGAAATGAAAATCTCAGAGATAAAAGAGTCAGTAATAACAGAAAAGGGGTCTAAAAATGTTCATGTTTTATAATTTGGAGAAAAGATTGAAAATATTACAGGTATAGCATGCTATAATGCTACAGGCCAATTTCTGCCCCCTGTTCTAATATTCAAGGACAACAAGAAAGTGCTGATATTCACTTCATCCACTCACAACACCTTTCTAGACTCACTGAACAACATACGTGTGCAATCTGCAGAGGACTGCCAGAACCCACCAAACTAAGAATGTGCCATCTCTCCCACCACATCAACTCTCCTGGAATTACTATTTATTGCCAGAAATTTGATAGTGTTGATGATTTTGCTTACCACATTGAAATTCTCCATAATTAAAGACAATACTTCTTCTTCCATCATGGTTACACTCTAGCTTCAATACAAAATCATTTGCTTTCTACAAAACTAAATTCTCAACTAAAAGTAACACCTACATGAAATTTAAGGTTTTCATGGGACTGAAAATTCATATCGCAGTTTCTTGGTTATGACAACATGTAGTCTAGTTGAAGGTTACTGACATTTTGGTAGAACATACTGCTTACACCTTCAAGGCAGAAGATAGGTAAGTTTGTTACTTCAAAGAATGGTAACCACATATCATACACAATGGTATTATAACCCAGAAAACAACATGAAAAAAACACCTATTGAGATGTACCAGAATAGATATCTGCATTACCAATTAGCTGTACTACAATGCCCCAATATTCACTACAACAACGAACAGCAAGACAATGATAAAAAGTAATGTAACTGTAAATCAATAGGTGCAATAAACTGCAGTTTCAGCTGATCTTATTCATAATTATCAAAACTGACAAACAGATGTAGCTCTCAGGAGAGATATTAATAACTATTTAGGTTATGTAATGCTCCACTCAGTGTTTACACTGCAGTCATTCCCACCCTTTCATAAGCACACCTCCCTGCATTTCTCACAGTTCACTGATTTCACTGGTGATGACGTTCATCCAGGAGTTTGAAGTCATTGTGCTCATCGTACTGTCGCTCACGAGGACCATGGTCCACGTTGCGGTCAAGGCGAGACTTACGTGGCGGGTATCCTCCTCGTCGACCACCAGAACGACCCATGAAAATCCGGGCCGGTGCTCCACCTCTGAAAGGCCATCCACGCATACTGCTACGTCCACGCATCCCTGCACTTCGTTGACCCATCATCCCACGAACTCGTCCTCTCACAAATTCATCATCCCGGTTGTCATGCTGCTAACAATGTATCTTATTTATATCGATCCTGTTCTTGGATGCTGACATTGTGGAAGTGGGCTGTGTTGCGTGTGTGTCAGCAACAGGCTGCCTCCATTTTCAGGGTTAAAGTGAGCAGGGTTAGGAAGTGTTTGGGTTAAACAGGAAGACAGTTTGTCAGACCTGAAGGAGAGGGAAAGAAGCAAAGGTCTGGCCTACCCATTGGAAGATGGAGGTAGCATGTTTCTCTGCAATTTCAGCAACACAGGCCACTTTCAAATGGTGCCAACACACAAGAACAGTGTCAACATTAACAATGAACCACTGTGAAAGCCTACCACCTAGCACTGGCATTAGGAACGGGTAAAGCAATACCTCTGCTCCCCCTACATGCCTTCATGGTGTGAAGAGGGACAACTTTATCTTTACTTTAACCTTTAACTTCATGAATTACTGGGATGGATAAGTAGTGCTCTAAATAAAGGAAACTGAACCCAGTACATTGTTAAAATGTGAAAACCAAAAAAATGGGTTAACTCTTGTTTTAAGCTTCTTTAAAGAAAAATACTCCAACAAAGCAACAAGGAAGTGGGGGGGGGATGATGACAACAACAACAACATTATCTGGAGGGAATTTAACACTAGAATTGCTGACTTAGAATCAGCAAAATTGAATCTTAGACGATGTAGAGTTTCAAAGAGGGTGATTAACTATATGACTTCAAAGTAATAATCATCACGTGTCTTCCTTACTTCAAAGTAGGCTCGTCCTTTAGGTACATGTTCAGGATTTGAATCCCAGGACTTGTAATGGAATCTATCAGACTGTTGACTGGAGAATTCTGATGGTTCCTGACGGAACCTGTCTGGCACATCATCATGACGATTTATTGGTCCTTCGGGATGAGCTACTCGTCCACCTCCACCATCACCGCGCATTTTACCATCCCTGATTGAGCGACCAAATCCTTCCCCTGGCCCTAATAACAGAGGCAGATACACTATTAGTGTATGAACTTGTGTGTCTGTTGTGGCTAATGCAGCACAACTTGTTAAAATTAAATGACCCTGCCACACTAAAAGTACAAAGAAGTAGTTAGACACATTTAAATTAACTACTCTATTTACTCCAATGCCAGGCAAGGTTTTTTCCTTAAATATGGCGCTTAAGTATGTGAGATCCTCTTGAATTTGTGTACAAAGCACTGAACCAGATCACTCTGAACTGGATCATGCACAGCCAAACAAAGGTTTGCATTGCCAAATCATGTGAAACCTAAGTTCTTCTGAGATATTATGCAATGTAGTGTAGTAATTCCTCACGGACACTACAGGACAACCCATCAGCCCCAGCTTCAAGGGTTAAGAAATCCAAAAGAGAGTAAAGAGCACGACTAAAGTTAACCGAACCAATCTTCTGGTTTTGGGATTTTGTCCACTGTCTAATATTTTTAAGAAGTATGATGTTTCAGAAGACATCTCTGTTTCCATTTTCAGGCAAAAAAACAACTAACCTGGTGTACCACTTAGACTGCATTATTCTCAGTCATTGGGTACCATAGAAACAATAACTTGTTAAGATATGTACCTGAAAACAGATATGGTCCAAGAGTAGTAACAGTAAAATGGCTATTGAAAAATTAAAAATTAACTACAAGGCTGAAAGCAAAACCCTGACCAACACACAAATTAAAAACCATAAAGTGAGCCATGAATTCACATTGTTCAGACCACAGACACAAAACAAAAATCCAGAACATATGTATTTAAATTCTTAACACCATCAGTGGAGAAAAATGTGAATCTTCATGGGTTCAAGTACATGTATAAAGCAAGAAATATAAATGTATTACAGTAGGGTCTCGTTTTGCAACAGTTCGTTTTACGATTCACTTTTACGACCCCTGCCGTGTTGGACCAAGCATTCCCGGATTATGGTGCATCACTTTCGCAATTCAAGTGTCCTTTCTCTACTTAATGCGCTTCTAGCTCTCTTCCAGTGTGCATGTGTTTTTTCTTTTTCTATTTTAGTGCAGTTCTTTTAAGTTGATTGTTATTTTTCCACCCATGATGTCCATCAAAAAGACAAATTGCCCTCTTTTGCAAAAAGAGTGAAAAGAACAAGGAAGACTGTAACTTTAGAGACTAAAATGTTAGTGATCAGAAAAATGGAAGCTGGCGAGAAACGTGCTAATGTTTGTAGTTCCCTCGGCTTGGCACCAGCTACTGTATCAATAATTATGGCGAACGGTGAAAAAATAAAACAATCAGCACAGAAAACTAAAAAACTGCGCACATCAAATGTAAGTTGCACTAGAAATTTTAACATAGAAAAAACAGAACATTTATTAACACTAGGGGTTGATGATTTAAATCAAAAAAGAATTCCTCTCACTCAGCGTGCAATTGCTGCAAAGGCTAGGAGTCTTTGTGATGAAATTCAACAAAAATAAGGTGGAAACGAGACATTCAATGCTAGCAGTGGATGGTCTGCGAGGTTCAAGCAACGTTCACAAATTCACTGCATAAAAATTAGTGGAGAGGCTGCTAGTGCCAACATTGAAGCAACTTGCACATTCACCACCAAATTCAAGTATGGAGGATATGGAGGACAATGACTTTCCACCAGATCTTGCTTTTAACGTGGATGAGACAGGGTTGTATTGGAAAAAGTTAATGCCAAGAACTTATATCTCAAGGGAAGAAAAATCAGTGCCTGGCTTCAAGGCATCCAAGGACCGACTTACTCTGCTCCTTGGAGGGAATGCATTAGGAACTCTAAAATTAAAGCCATTACTGGTGTATCACTCCAAAACTCCCAGAGTAATGAAAGGCATTCTAAAATCTTGTTTGCCAGTCATGTGGACTTCAAACAGAAAAGCTTGCTCATGCAACAAATTTTCTCAGAATGGTATTCTAAGCACTTCTGCCATAGTGTGGTACAGTTTTGCAATCAAAACAATCAGCCTCCAAAGGCTCTTCTGTTGCTTGACAACAATCCAGAGCATCCATCAAACTTGGAAGATGTTAAGTTGGAGCTCGAGGTTAAGATAGCTTTTTTTGCCCCCCCAACACCACGTCCCTGCTCCAACCAATGGACCAAGGAGTAACAGCCGCTTTTAAGGCGTATCACCTTCATCAATCACTTCAAGAAATGATACGACAAACGGATACTTCAGGGGTCTCCCTGAAAGAGTACTGGAAAGATTACGACATTTTAAAAGCTACTTATAACATAAATATGGCGTGGGAAGAAGTAACTGTGTCGTGTATGAAAGGTGTGTGGCATAAAATTAGGCCTAGAAACAAGAATTATGGTACAAATTGTGACAATCTGGATATGCTGATCAAAAAGATAAGCGAAATAGCAGAAGAAGTTCATCTCGACAAAGTTGATCCCATGGGCAACACTGAAGTTTTAGAAAGTCACTCCCAGCCATTGTCCAATGAAGAACTTTATGACTTGGCCCAACAACTGACTGTACAGCAGTATGAAGATGAAGATGAGGAGGATCGTGGAACCAAAGCAATGCAGACGAAGGACCTTACTGATATTCTTTCCGCTAAAGACAGGGCAGCTGAAAAGTTATGTGATATCGACCCTGACTGGGTAAGCAGCTCTACAGTAAAAAAAGGGGCCTAAGAGCCATGCTACATCCTTATTTTGAAATCCTGCAAGAAAAGATGAAAAAGTCATAACAGTTGACATTACATTCTTTCTTGATGTCTTCTGAACCATGGCCTGGGCCTTCTTCAGCAAAACAAAAAAGTGATTTGATTGATATTTTTTCAATTGTCTGTGTAATTTTCTCTATACTTTATTCATTAAATTAAAATTGTATGTCATAATGTAAAGAAATATTGTAAATTATAAAATTTGACTAATTTGTTTGGCCCATGAACCTACTTCAATTTAAACCATTTAAACAGTACTCATTTTATGACGATTTGATTTACAACCAAATATTCGAGAACGTAACCCCATCATAAAACGAGACCGTACTGTAATTTAGTCAATTTGGATCATAATGGCATGGCAGTGCATCTCATCAGAAGTGACTGTGAAGAGTTTTAAGAAGTGCTGCATATCCCAAAGCAATGGATGAGACTGATGATGATATGTTGTGGAATGGCAGTGAAGAGGACAGGCATGTTCGGAGTGAGTGTGAGGAAGAGGAAGGCACTGACTGTGAAGATGGAGACAGTGATAATAACTGGTAAAGGTAGATAAAATCTGACATGCTTTGGTGTTAAGTGTATGAAATTAATAGTAAAATATTTGTTCTTAGCAGACATTGTACGAGGCGTGTCTGGAAAGTAAAGATACATTACGTGTAGGCCGATAGGGAGAATTTTTATGCCTATTATGGCAACACTGCCATCGACCTTGAACCTATACCTGTGAGCCGTGCTTATTTGACAGTGGTAGAACTGGTTTTGTTTGAGTGAGACATGTTTGAAATGGCAGCGCCAATCCAAAGTCCTGCCAAATGCGAGGTGCGTTCCGTCATATGATTTCTCAATGCAAAAGGTGAATGTCCAGCATAAATTCACAAACAAATTGTTGCGGTTTATGGTAATGTTATGAATCGGCAAAATGTGACGAAGTGGTGCCGTGAATTCTCTGAAGGAAGGACTGATGTTCATGATGAACAAAGGAGAGGTAGGCCATCTTTGATCTCTGATGACTTTCTTCAGGAAATTGAAGGAGAAATTCGCGCAAATCGATGCATGATGATAAGAGTGTTGCATCACATCATTCCTGAAGTGTCTAAGACCACAATTCATGAAGCTGTGACAGAAAAATTAGGGTACAGAAAATTGTGCACATGCTGGGTGCCAAAAATGTTAACGGACGATCACAAAACGAAACAGATGGGTTCCGCGCTGAAGTTTCTCACGCACTATGCACAGGAGATGAGCTTCTGGACTCCGTTGTGACTGGAGATGAAACATGAGTTTTTCACCACACTCCCGAATCTGAGCAATAATCACTGCAATGGCACCATACGCAGTCCCCCCAGAACCAAAAAATTCAAAACTTCAATTCCAGTGAAAAGAATCATGACATCCGTTTTCTGGGGCAGAAAAGGCATTCTCCTGGTCGACTTCATGCCTCCTGGCGCAACAATTAATGCCACTGCATATTGTGACACCTTGACACGGCTTCAATGAGCCATTCAAAACAAAAGGAGGGGAATGCTGTCACACGGCGTGTGCCTGCTCCACGACAACGTGTGGCCCCATTCTGCGAATGTCACCATTGCGCTTCTGGAAAAATTCAAGTGGGATATACTTGACCATCCGCTGTACAGTGCGGACCTCGCGTCCAGGGATTTCCACTTGTTTCTTCATCTACAGAAACATCTCGCTGGGAAAAAGTTCGACAATGATGATGAGGTACAAGAAGAAGTCATGACATAGTTCAAAGGTCTGGTGGCAGACTTCTATGACTCGGGGAAACAGAAGCTGGTTCCAAGACTTAATAAATGTTTGGACAATGCCGTGACTATGTTGAAAAATAAAGTTATGTACAGGCAATTCATTCACAATGTCGCTTTTGTAAATTAAAAAAAATGTTCTACATGTTTAAGACCTTTGTAGCTTTACTTTCCGGACATGCCTCATATGTTGGGGGGGTAGTCTTAAATTGGGATAAATACATTTTACCTTGACATATGTGTTTTTTGGGGGACTCATCTGAGATTAGATTCATCTTGCATTCGTGTAAACAGAATTTTGTTAATGTCATGGAACAGGATAATTCATGAGGATGCAGAATCAAGTGCAGACACATGGACATTTCACAGTGCATTACTACTGTCTTCTTAGATGTGATGCTGTGTAGCCTCACAGACATATTCCTTTGAAACATAAGCACATATCTACATGGTATCACATCCCAGAAGACAGTACTCTTCACAGCCACTGCTGCAAGGACATCAGATAGCAATCTGTCAAAAATCTTTGTATAATGGCACCAAAGCAATATCATGTTCATATCCAGCATATTTCTTTTTAATTGGAGGAATTTACATTTATGTACATCACAATTTCATCCTTCATAACTTTAGTCAGCATATTTCAAACTCCTACCATTATGGTGTTTTGATGTAAAAGGTATCTAAACCAACTTGTATAGGTAAAGGACATTCCAGTCACTTATCATGCTGGAAAGAAGGTGGTGGTGATGATGATAATGATGGACTGATGGGACCAAAAGGCTGAAATGCCTATTGAACAAGCAAGGTATAAGTTTTACATTCACAAGGATACAGAACATATGTGGAGAACCTGGAAATGAATTGTAAAACCTTGAACCCTGAGTCCTTTTGTATGTAAGTTCAGCCTTACTTCTTACACATTACTCATACAACTTTATCTTGTCCATATCCATGCATTGATGAAACTGTTTTACTGTTTTGACTAAGGCACTTAATAATAAGTGCATTAGTCAGATGTTGTATGACACAATGCAATTAATAATATTACGTGCGTTATTCATACAAGATAGGAGTCAACATTCTGTATTTATCCAAATGCAAGACAACTCTAATTTAAGATCAGCCCTCCCAAAAAACACATCTGCCAAGGAAAAATGTATTTATCAGAATCTAATACAATCCCCCAAAAATAAAACCTATGCTAAGAAAAAGCATTATACTATTAATTTCATACACTTAATAAACAAAGCATGTCGGATTCTAGCTACCTTTACCAACCAGTGTACTGGATCCATCCTCACATTCAGTGCCTTCATCTTCCTCACACTCACTCCTAACATGCCCATTCTCTTTACTGCCATTCCACAACATATCATTGTCAGCCCCATCCACTGCACTGGATATACGGCACTTCTTAAGACCCATCACAGTCACTTCTGGTGAGATGCACTGCCATGTAGTTATGATCCACATGGCTTAAATACTACATTTATATTTCTTCCTTCATAAACTTACTTAAACCCATGAAGATTCACTTTTTCTCCACAAAGAATTTAAATACATGTGTTCTGGATTTTTGTGTCATGTCTGTGGTCTAATCAGTCTTCAGTTTATGGTTCTTTTAATGGTATTTAATGTACTGATCAGTCCAGGTTTTATTTTTGAGCCTTGTAGTTAATTTTTAATTTTTCAATAGCCATTTTCCTGTTACTACGAAAATTGGGGCTATCCTTATTTTGTGGGGTGGGTTATATGGCCCTACATGTGCATGGGAATACCACAGTGGTAGCTGTGTTTGTTGTGCAGGCAGGATCAGGCTACAGGGTTTTTACTTGCTGCCACCCCTCAGCTAGGAGCTGAGAAAATAATGCTCTGATGTGTCTGGTAATGCTACACCTAACAAGAGAGATAGGATACCCGCTGTCCCATTCTTAGAGTGCATATACAAAATTTTTGCTAACACCGTCATTACTATACGCTCTGTCTAGGTAACCAATATATGATAAATGTTCACAAACCCTGTATGACACAAATTATTACTGGAAGTTATGTCACCCAAATTACTCACTGCGCAACCCAGACTGGTACCTTGCCACCTACTACAGTTTAAGTAAAATGAATGTGGTTCAATTCACAAAAACTTTCTGCAAACTACAAGGGTGCTGATAAGTCCTTAGCCCGACCTACTTCCCGATGTATTTTGTTTGATGGTTAGAATATTACATTTGATTCTAGTCTTGTTTTATATATATATATATATATAAATAGTACTAATATTCCTCCAATTATGATTATAAATAGGATAAATGGAACCTAAAATCTTCTGTTGCTGTAGCTTGTTTCATTCCTGGTCGGGCTAAGGACTTATCAGCACCCCAGTAAATAAATGTCTGAAGAAAATGCCAAAGTTGCACTAATTTAGAATTTTGGAATATTCACTTCAACAAAACTTACCTTGGTAAACAAGAATGATTGAGATCTTTTTGGTCACTTCGTAATTTTGCACTACTACAAGGCCACTACCACAATGTGTAAACCCGGTTGGAACCCAGAATGAGGTTGTGGCATACATCACTTGGGGTTATATTACCTCAGGATAGCCTCATGCCTCTGAGATCCTGGCATGATAATCACACCACCATTATTCATGCCACCAGCCAATCTCAGAAATGCACGCTGTTTGCTACCCATACAGAAGGAACAGTCAGCAGACTGCTTCCTGCTTGTACCAGACTGAGTTGTATCGCACCAAATTAAGAAAATAAAATATCTACTAAAACATAATTTAGGAAAATGTATTTATCAATAATGCATTACACTACCCTTGGACTAGATCTGTTCTCAAGTACATATCTTTACACATTACTATTTCTATGGTGCCTAGTGATTGAGAATAACTCAATCTAAGAGGTCCACCAGGTTAGGCGCTTCTTTGCATGAAAATGGAAAAAGAGCCAGCTTCCACAACACTGTGCTTCTTTAAAAAATTAAACAATGAGCAAAGTCCCCCCCCAAAATTTTGTCACTCAACTAGTCATGCTCTGCTGCCTCTTTTGGATTTCTTGACCCTTCAAGATGGGAGCAATATTTAGTCCTGAAACAATGACAGGGAATTACCACTCTACACTGCATAATATCTCAGAAGAGCACACATCTCACAAGATGATATGGTGATGTAACCCTTGGTTTGGCTTCCCACAGTCCGGTTCAGAGCAATCTGGTTGGCATTTCCTATGCAAATTTAAGAAGATTTCACACATTTAAGCACTAAATTTGAGGAAAAACCACATCTGGCACTTGAGGAAATACAGAATTATTTCTTTTTGTCAAATACATTCAGTTAATGATAGAAAGATTGCATGGGAAAGCAATAACATTACAAATGGCACATTTCAATACTATACCCACGCTTGAAGGCATTTCCAATACCCTGAATTACTACTTACCTCGTCTTCTATCACTGCCTGGTGGGGAAGGCTGCATAATGCCCCTGTGACTTCTTTCTCGCTCTCTCTCTCGTCCCATAGGTTCAGGAAGACGTTCCATCGCACGGGAGTGTCCAGAATCCCTATCATCATGACGATCAGTCCTCTTTTCATTAATTCGCATCCGTAAGTCACTGGATCCCCTGTTACATTTAAAATTTAAATCCATCAGTCGCACCTTAACTTTCGCTAATTAAACATTTTATTCCTCCAAGTACCAATGAATATACTGCTCTCTGTGTACAAAAGTAAATGGATATATTACAATGAACAGAGCAGTAACAGATGGGTGAAATATTGTGAAACTATTACAAGGTCTCCATTAAGAAACAGTCTTTCAATAAATATAATCACACAATCATATAAAGGAAAGTAGTGAATACTATTCTCAGCAATAACAGTCAGCACTCATTAAACTAAAAGGTTAACAAGTTTCTGTCCAACCTGGAAAGTGTTCAGCCATAAACAGAAATACAAGCAGAAAAGTACAAAAGGAACATAAAAATTGTAATATTGTAATGAATAAAAGAAAATCAACAGCCAAACATACAAGAAAAAATGCTATAGCACTTTTCAAATAAATACACTAGACAAAGCAATGTCATGCATGATTTCAGACTTCAGCCATGATGGAGATGAGATCAGCAATATTTTATGAATTTACACAGTGTTGAGTGGTACTAACATTTTGGGACAACCTATCAGTCCCATTTTCAGGGGTCAAAAAGTCCAAGAAAAATGCCAGGAACAATTAGGTATGCAGTTTATACACGGAAAGCTGTGGGCAGCAATTGATTCTCAGTAAGTGTGATGCCAGCCAACAGGGTTGTTGCAATGTGAGGGAGATGGGAGGTAGAAGAGAAGTCCAGTATCTCAGTGTGACTCTGAGGTACAACAGCTGGGGATAGCAAAGCCACTACCAAGTGCAAGATGGGAAGACAAATGAAAATCAAATATGACAATGGACGAACATATATATATATATGTTTTTCCGCTGTCTTCCCATCCTGCATGTGGTAGTGGCTTTACTTACCCAGGTTGTTTTACCTCAGAGTAGCACTGAGCTACTAACTTCTCTCTTTCCTCCCACCTCCTTCACACTGTGTCAACCCAGTCGGATGGCATCATGCTTACTAACAGCCAATCACCACCCACAACTTTCCCTACATAAACTTCCTGGACTTCTTGACCCTTGAAGATGGGACTGAAAGGTTGCCCTGAAACGTTGGTACACAATTACCACTATATGCTGTATAACATCCTAGAAGAGCACAAATCTCAAAATCAATGTCAATTTACATATGTAAAAACAGTATGCTGGGAAATACAGAACTAAATGGAAGAGGACCCAAGAACTTATGGCAAAGTATCCCACCTGTCAGAGTCAGTCCTGTAATCCATGCTTCTATCATAGCGATGTCCATCTCCTTGATTTGAATACCGACTGTCATCACGCCGACGCTGCTCAAGTTCATGTCGAAGATCTTCACCTCGTCTGTAAATAAGTACATGCTACTTAAGGATCAAAGTTAAGGATTTATAGCATATTTCCATTTCCCAGTGATGAAGGCCTTATACCCAGTTCAGACTGTCATTGACAAACACCCAAGAATTCAACAGCCTAAGGGCAGAATGACAAGGAACTGGAGGGAAATAAGCTAGTAATAACTGACTGACAGGAATTATTCATCTCACACCAGAAAACAATTCTGAAACCAGACAATGGAATGAATTACTCATAAAAAAAAAGCTCCATTCCAATGTTAAGCACATTGCAATGCACTGTTCTGGTTTCCTTTCCTATGACTGGTTAGTTTGCACAGTGCAATAATGAAGAACAACCACACTGCACTAGTGTCAAAATTAAATCACAATAAATAATTTAGGAAACAATGAAACATGACTGTCTTTTACATTGCAGATGTGTACTTTTGAGCAAACATAATAAAAAGTGCATATATGACTACACACATATCTTTAACCCTATCCACATTATTCATGGGGTATCACACAGAAAACAATGGATCTTCAAGTCTGAACTCACTTTGGTTTCAGAATATAAATTGGGAGGGGGGCTGCAATCTTGGAACTACAGTAAAATGTCGCTGTAACGAACGCCAGTATAACGAAATGTTCAGAATTGTGAAATTATTTTCAGGTCCCGTCCCTTTTCCCTATTTAATATGTGTTAAAACATTTCATTTTAACGAATTTAGAACTTTCAGTATAACGAATTAAAATTTCGCCTTTTTGCCTATATTTAACCTTATTTTTTCAAAATATA
>JGI20166J26741_10521114_pt1 | contig 15781 bp, 12 predicted proteins | sample TergutCu122P5_FD_26741 | JGI IMG/M metagenome (IMG submission 26741)
ATGCAAACGCGGAATATGCGATGTACAACTCTGACGGAAAAAAATTGTATAGCAGGAAAACGAAGTTGACCTTGCCCGCAAATCAGAAAACCGACTGTTTCGTACAGATTTATCCCGACAACCTGCCCGATTTCGGATTAGTACGGTTGACACTAAGCGACAACAGAGGAAAAGAAATCTCTCGAAATGACTATTGGTATAACGGCAAAGACCGTTACGACCTTTCGCCAATAAGTGATATTGTCGCATCGGGCGTAACCATCGGCGGAGTGCGGGTAACGAAAGGCAATAACAACAATACGATTGTCAAGGCAAGCATCAAAAACAATGTGAAAAGCGTTGCCATTTCCATTAAAATGAACATACGCGACAGGGCAAAAGGTGCAAGCCTGCTGCCGGTGTATGCTTCGGACGGTTATTTTAACCTCTTGCCGGGCGAAACACGAGAAATCATTTTCGATGTGCCGTTTGCTGATTTTAATCCTGCGCTGTACAAGGTAACTGCCGAAGGACTTAATATTCAACCTGCAGAATCCAATTTGTTAAAATAAAAGAGTATGAACAATAAAGAAAACTTTCAACCCGATTATACCAACATTCTGAAAGTGTTGTATAATCAACATCCTGATTATTTACCATTATACGAACACCATATTGATGCTCCGTTTATTTCTAAATGTACAGGCGAAAAGTTGGAAATCGTTTCGAATCAACCGGCGGAACTGGAAGATTATTTTACAAAAATTATCTCCTTTTGGAAAAATAATGGCTATGATGCTTTCGACTATGAAGCAGCTATTTGTGATATTATTCCCGGACACGGAGCTATTATGGGCGGAATGTCAGGTCCGATTCAAACACGCGCCGATTTCAACAATTATCCTTTCGACGATATTCCGCGTATTTTCTGGGAAACATATACTCCCCGTCTGGAAGCTATTCGCAAGGTATTGCCACCCGGCATGAAAGCATACGGAGGATGCGGCTACGGTGTTTTCGAATCGGCGCAGGACTTGGTCGGATACGAGAACCTCTGTCTGATGCAATATCTTGATCCTGATTTATTTACTGATTTGTTTATTCGGATTGGCGATTTGTTTGTAGAGTTGTGGACAAAAATGGTTCGTGAATACGGCGACATTTTCGTTTTTCATCGTATGGGCGACGACTTGGGGCATAAAACTGCAACCATGCTCGAGCCCGACACTATTTGCAATCATATTCTTCCGCAACAAAAACGGGTAATCGACGTGGTTCATGCGGCAGGTAAAAAGTTTCTGTTGCACTGTTGTGGTAATATTTTTGACATTATGCCCGACATTCTGGCTTGCGGCATTGATGCCAAACATTCCAACGAAGATCAGATAGCTCCGTTCGGAACGTGGATAGAAAAATATGGTGATAAAATCGGTCTGTTCGGAGGATTCGACATGAATTACCTGATTTTGAATCCTTACGATGTTGTTTTCAAAAAAGTATTGGAAGAAGGAACACTGTTTCGAAAAATGACAAATGGCTATGGCTTAGGTTCGGGAAATTCCATACCTGATTATATGAGTATTGATGGCTTCAATGCCATGATTGATGCCGTTTTTGAAATTAGAAAAAGAGAAGTAAAATAAACAGTATGCAAACCAAAAATTTTTCTCTGGCAGTAGTCTTGCCCGTAATGTTCGGCTTTTTCATTATGGGTTTTGTCGATCTTATCGGCACGGCTATTAATTATGTAAAAGTTGATTTTAATCTGAACGATTCGACTGCAAACTTGCTGTCGCTCTCCTGTTTTCTCTGGTTTCTTATTTTATCTATCCCAACGGGATTTCTGATGAATCGTTACGGACGAAAAAATGCGGTTATTATCAGTTTTCTTTTTACATTAGCAGGACTAATCCTACCGTTTTTGATGTATAATTTTGGAATGATTGTCGTTGCATTTGTGTTTATCGGTATCGGCAACACAATCATTCAGGTAGCGCTGAATCCTTTGGTAACCGACGTCGTCAGTAAAGAAAAGCAGACCGGAACGCTTACCTTGGGTCAGTTTGTAAAGGCAATAGCATCGTGGTCAGGCCCCAATGTTGCTGCATGGTTAGCCGCCTCAACGCTGGGATGGAAATATGTCTTCCCAATCTTTGGACTGATAACATTGTTGGCATGTATTTGGCTCTGGGTCACGCGCATCCATGAAAGTGAGATAAACGGACATTCTTCCTCTTTCGCAGGCGTTTTTTCACTGTTGAAAGATAAAAAGATACTGATGTTCTTCATTGGTATTTTGGTTTTAGTGGGAGTGGATGTAGGGTTGAACGCTACTTTACCCAAATATCTCATAGAAAAATGTCCGTCCATAACCGACATCTCTCATGCTGATCAGTTGAAAAGTTATTTTTATTTCATTGTCCGTGCATTGGGCGCTTTCCTTGGCGGTCTTCTGTTAATGAGGGTATCTGAACGAAAATTTTACATAATCAGTTCGCTTCTTGCGCTGGCAGGACTTATTTTGCTCTTGTTCAGCTCGTCGCTGGCAGGCATTCTAACTGCTACAACACTCTTTGCTCTGGGTTATTCCAATCTGTTTGCCATTATTTTCTCTTTAGCACTGAAGCATTTACCCCAGAAAGCAAACGAAATATCGTCATTGCTGATAGTCGGCGTTTCAGGAGGAATACTTGCTACGCTGTTGGGAGTCGTTTCCGATGCTTTCGGAACGCAGTGGGCGGCAATAGCGATTATAGCTATCATTTGGCTATATATGATTTGGCTGATTAAACCAATTAATGAAAAGCAAACATAAAATATTCAATTATAAAATATTATGGATAATCTTTTAACACAAATAGCCGAATGTATTGAGTTTGGCAAAATAAATCAAGCATCGCCTTATCCCCCGCAAATGAAAGGACAGGAAGGGGCTGACGAATTGACAAAGAAAGCATTGGAGGCAGGTATTTCACCCACAGACATATTAAACGATGGATTGGTATCTGCTATGGCGATTGTAGGACAAAAATTTTCCGAAAACAAGATTTTTGTGCCTCAAATGTTACTCTCAGCAAAGGCAATGTTTGCTGCTATGATACATTTGCAACCTTATTTTTCAACCGGTGCCATAACCAAAAGAGGAACAGTGATTATGGGTACAGTAATGGGCGATCTGCACGACATAGGCAAGAATCTTTGCGCTATGATGATTGAAGGTTCAGGCTACGAAATCATTGATTTGGGAGTAGATGTGAAACCCGAACGGTTTGCCGAAACGTTAAAACAACATCCCGACGCATTTATTGGAGTTTCAGCGCTGCTTACAACGACTATGGTAAACATTGAGCCGGTGATAAACGCCGTGCGAAACGTTGATCCCAACTGTAAAATACTGGTGGGTGGCGCTCCTTTAAACGCAGAGTTTGCAAAGAAGATAGGCGCCGACTTTTACGGCAAAGATCCGCAAACTGGAATTGATTATTTAAACAGCCAAATAGCATCTAAAAATTGAAAATATGACACTAACTAAATTATTCCCGCTAATTGCTATCCTTGCAGCAGGCACAGGACAAGCACAAGTACAAAACCGTATTGCAATTCCCGATATTAACGGTTATAAAACATTACAGTGTGATTTTCATATACATACTGTATTTTCCGATGGGCTCGTCTGGCCTACCGTGCGTGTGGAAGAAGCCTACTGCGAAGGCTTGGATGCCATTGCGATAACGGATCATCTGGAATATCGTCCACACAGTAAAGACATTGTCGCTTCCTTCAACCGTCCGTATGAGATTGCCAAATCGACAGCAGAAAATTATGGTATAATTCTCATTCGCGGAAACGAAATCACCCGTTCCATGCCTCCCGGTCATTTGAATGCTATCTTTCTCACCGATTGCGATGCGCTTTCTAAAGACGACTGGCGTGCTTCGCTTGCCGAAGCAAAACGTCAGAATGCGTTCATCTTCTGGAATCATCCGTCGTGGGACGTCCAGCAACCGGATACTACGTTGTGGTGGAAGGAGCATACTGAAATCTACAATAACGGCTGGATGAATGGCATTGAAGTTGTCAATGGCAACTACAGTGAAGAAGCTTTTCAATGGGCGTTGGATAAAAAACTGACGCTGATGGGAAATTCCGATATTCATGCACCCATTCAAATGGATATTGATTTTGCCAAAGGCGAGCATCGCACGATTACCCTCGTTTTTGCTAAAGAACGCACGGCGGAAGGTATCCGTGAGGCGCTTGATAACCGCCGAACGGCTGTCTTTCATAAAGAATATCTGTTTGGTGACGAACACTATCTTCGCCCCATTTTTGATAATTCAATTGAAATTGTCAATACTGACAAGCGGGATAACTCAATGACAATTACTATCCTGAATAAATCAGGGTTGACTTTTCATCTTAAAAAAACAGCTCATGACAAAAACGTGATTTATTTCCGTGAATTAGAAATAAAGCCTCATAGCAGAAACTCTGTTAACATCCGGTTTGCCGATAAGAATAATGACGGAAAACTTAATTTTGAAGTTACAAATTTATTAATCAAGCCGGGAAAAGGATTAGAATGTGCGTATGATCTTAATAATAAAACCAGATGAAAAGGAAATTTATAACAGCACACATTGCTCTAATAGCAGCATTAATAGTATGTAGCGTTGCTTATACAAATGGACAAAAAATCAAAGTAGCGCTAAAATTCATTTCCTTCAACATTCGTCAAAGTGGGTTACCGGGTCAGGATGGCAACAATAAATGGGATAACCGCAAGGGAGCCACTATTAAACTGATTGAGCAGGAAGCTCCTGCAGTTTTTGGACTGCAAGAGGCGCTTTTAGAACAAGTCCGGTATATTGAAAAAAACCTGCCTCAATACACACGATTTGGAGTAGGCAGAGACGATGGCGAAAATGCGGGTGAATTTATGGCAGTTTTCTATTTATCAGATGAATTTAATTTGTTGCGAAGCGGCACTTTTTGGTTAAGCGAAACTCCGGACAGTGTTTCAAAGGGCTGGGATGCAGGATGTTTTCGTACTGTAACGTGGGTACTTTTACAGGATAAGAAATCAAAAAAAGAATTTTATTACTTCAACACACACTTCGACAATCAAGGAGCAGCGGCAAGAGAAAATTCTGCTAAATTAGTTGCAAAAAGAATAAAGGACATAACAACGAAAAAAGCAAGCATTATTTTAGGAGGCGACTTCAATTCAAGCATGTCAGATCCGATTTTCAATCCATTGAAAAAATATATGAACGTTGTCCGAGAGTGTTCGCCGGTTACAGACAATAAAGGAACATTCAACGGTTTTGGTTCAACTCCGAATAACATTGTACTGGATCATTTTTTCTGTAAAAACGTAACGTGCAAGCTATTCAAAACGCTTGACGGTAATTACGGGGCGCCTTATATTTCTGATCATTATCCCATCGAATTCGTATGTGAACTAAAATAATTGATGCGTTATACTGACTTTTGCGTATCTTTGCGTGTCGGAAAAGGCTTTTGTACCGCTACGTGTATGTATAACATCATTAATCATAAATCGTTCGATTCCTGGTTTCCGTTTTTTCTTGTTTTTGGAATAGCTGTCAATGCCATCGCGCTGTTTACCAGCGTAATGGATCAGGATAGCGCGTTGTATGCCGCTATTGCCAAAACAATGATGCAGTCGGGCGATTGGTTAAATATGATGAATTTTGGCTACGACTGGCTGGATAAACCTCATCTTCCGTTTTGGATTACTGCCCTGTCATTCAGCGTGTTTGGTGTTTCTGCATTTGCCTGCAAACTGCCCTCTTGTCTTGTCTGCCTGTGGGGTGTTTTTTATCTCTACAAATTGGCTGAACTGTTTTATAATAAACGGGTTGCACAGATTGCTTCGGTTATTTATCTGACTTCATTGCATGTGATACTGTCAAATTTCGATGTACGAGCCGAAGGGTACCTGACCACTTTTATCATTGCGGGAATCTATTTTTTGTATAAAATATATAAAAGCGGCCGTTGGCGCAATATCGTTCTGGCGGCGCTTTTTTGTGCGGCAGCTGTGATGACCAAAGGCACATTTGTGCTTTTGACACTGTTGGGTGGATTTCTGATTTATTGGATGTTAACAAATCAGTGGCGGCAATTTATCCAATGGCGGTGGTGGCTTGTTTTACTGTTAACATTTTTATTTATTACGCCCGAACTCTATTGCCTGTACGCACAGTTCGACCTTCATCCTGAAAAAACAGTGTACGGGCAGCAACATGTCTCGGGGATACGGTTTTTCTTTTGGGACAGCCAGTTTGGACGGTTTTTTAACACCGGTCCCATTCGCGGAAAAGGCGATCCATCGTTCTTTATTCATACCACTTTATGGGCTTTTTTGCCATGGTCGGCTGCGCTGGCGGCTGGTGTCATTGCCTTTTTGAAGCGCGTTAAACAACAGTGGAACAAAGAGATAATGATTCTCGTCTGGTCTGCCACTCTCACCTTCGTGCTTTTTTCCCTGTCGAAATTTCAATTACCGCACTACATTGTCATTTTATGTCCTCATTTTTCCATCTTTGTGGCTGCATGGCTCATTTCATTGCGAAAAGAGAGTGTAACGCGGGCATTGACAGCGACTGTGCAGGCAATGATTGCATTGTTAATAGCGGTAACAGGCTGGTTGATAATCTATTTCCCCTTCTTCAACGGATGGTTTATTGCGGTGGCAAGTCTGACGGTGGGGCTTGCCTTGACCGGATTCCGTAAAGCCGGACAGTTGAACCGGTTTTTGTGGTGCGGCGTCTGTTTCTCGTTTCTCTGTTCTGTTTTTTTTGCCACATTTCTTTATGGAACACTTATGCAATATGATGCCGGAATGAATGCCGCACGGTGGATTAATCACCATCATCCTCACGAAAAAGTGGTGATGATGGATTGCAAAAACAGTTCCCTGTCGTTTTATTTACAATCGACCTCAAAAGCGCAGGAGCAAATTACAGGCGCCGATGTTGCAAGCCAGGATCAATCGTTTTTATTATTTTGTCCTTTATCTTCTCTTTCAAAAATTGATAATCAGAAAATTACTGTAAAGCTGTTGAAGGAATTCGACTATTTCAGGATCACAAAGCTCACTGCCAAATTTCTCTCTTCCAAAAGCCGTCCGGCAGAAATAGAAAAATATGTGGTGGCACGATGCAGTCCGCAAATAAACTCATCTGACTGATTATAAGCTGTACACAATGTGAATTGCACCCATAAACTGTTTTCGCTGCATTCTCCTCGTTGTGGCGTCCGCGCATTGCTACTCATATTCTCATTTATGTTTCCTGAAATGTTGAGGATAGAAAAACGATGACGCGCCGACTCTCAAAGCGAATCGAAATTACTCATGCAACGGTGCAAAAAAAGAGACTGTGCTTTTAAGACAGCCTCTTTTATAATTAAATATTATCTAATTCAGTAAAATTAATCCGGAATAAACTCATCATAACCCCAGCCAAGGCTACCTGCCGCCACAAAATACTGGATACAAAGGAAACAACTATGGTCTGCATACATACCGCTTTCATATCCGTAGTCGGTTACATAGGCATCACTACCTGCCATATATCCAATATCGCGGACGCTGACAATGCCATACTTACCATACGTAAGCGGTGTGTCTGCAACAGGAATCCTAAAGAACGTATATTCTCCACCAGAGTCTTTACCCTTAATATTTAACAGTTTAATTTTCAGGCTATAACCCTCGCCAAATACATCTTTGAAACGATACAGTGTAGGGTCAGTTGTACAAACCTGTAAAACGGTAGCCTTTGATTTGCCAAATAGATTTGCCATATTTGCATTTACTTCGAAGTAGTAGGTGCCGGTCACCCCTTCATTCCAATCAAGACCAGAAAAAGTAGTTGCTGATGATGTTTTTGTTCCATTGCCTACCGCTACCACAGTAATGGTGTAGTTGCCATACAAGCCGGTTAATGTAATATCAGCATTTGATTCGCCAGAAATGCCAGCGAGCTTAGTGCCTTTTGAAACCACATAATCCATGTGGGCATTTTCATCCATTGAGCCCATATTTGCAGTCTTTTCTGCCAAGTAATAAGCTTCAGTTGTTTTATTATTCGCGGCCACTCTGATTATTATATCGTTATCAGCATTATAAGGTCGGCTTGGTTTGTACTGATAAATAGTAACTGCAGGGTTGGGATCGTTTCCAGGCAATGTGCCTGCATCTTCGTTACATGAGTCCACGAAGCCAATAGCAAGAAACGCTATAAATAATTGAACGATTTTATTTTTCATATTCATTATTTTTATATATTAAACTATTACCATTTGTACGGTTCAGAATCTGCAGTAGGTCTGATTGGCACAGGATTATTTGTACACTCACTGTTATAGTTCGTTTCCGTTTGTACGATACACAAATTCATCCAATCAGGAGGAGCAGGCGTATTCCAACGATAGGATTCCAGATGGTTTGTATTTGCATAACTGCGAATAATACCTTTATTGAGCCGTTTGATATCAAAAGTAGCAAAGCCTTCGCCCCAAAGCTCAACACGCCGTTGCCACCACACCTCGTTTCGAAAAGCAGGAGTAGATGTGTTTCCATAAGCATCCTGATGTGTACCATATACATAGGAAGCATCGCGGGTCTGAGCAAATTTGGTCAATAAAGCAATGCCTTCACTCTCATTCTGCATACCGGCAGCTTCAGCTTCAATCAAATACATTTCTTCAACACGCATGAGTGGAACAGCTACAACAAAGCCAATATATTGATTATCGCGACCAGCTTGCCCGCCTGCCAGACGAAACTTCAACGATAGACCGCCTACATGTTGATAATATCCATCATACCCTGTGCTGTAAACCCAGTCAGGGTAGTCGGAGTATGCTTTCAGCCCTTCGATGCAATCAGCCTTGCTCAAGTTATCTAAAGCAAAGTCAACAAAGCAATTCTTACGAAAATCGGTAGCAGGGATAGTCTCATATAAATGACGGTCAATAAGCACTTGGCTACCATAGTTTGAGGCATAACCGCAGCCGGAAACATCCGGATTTACTTCAAGACACATCCATGAAGCCCAGGAAGAGTCTCCGTCATTTTCTATGATATTCGGATCGGTTGGCTTAAAAGTCACGCCAAACATCCATGATGAGTTAGGTGTGTTAAACCCTGTTACACGGCTGGTATACTGATCTTTGGTCATAATAGAATAACCATTCTGCGCCATTTTAGCATATTTTTGAGCATTCTTCCAGTCTTCCATTACTAAATAAGCACGCGCTTTCAAACCATACACCACCGATAAGTCGGGAGTGTAAACATCCGCACGCTCATAGCCAGCCAGATACTGTTCTGCCTTGTCCAAATCAGAAAGGATAAATGTCCACATTGCTTCATTGGTGGCTCGAGGATTCTTCGCTAAATCGGCTACCGAAGTAGTTTCTGTTACAATAGGCACTGTCTCTGCGTTTTTATCAAGTGCATACGTTTTTTGAGCAAACATACGGGCTAAGTCCATATAAAACATGGCGCGCATGGCATAAGCAATACCGGCTCCTGTTATTTTATCGGCAGCAGGTTCATTTCCGGCTAAAGAAAGAACAGTATTACAGTTTTTAATCCATCCATAATAATAAGTCCATGGATATTGAGCTACAGCATATCCTGGTCCAAGTCCTGTACCACAGGTGTACCAAGTCTGGTACCAATGCCCCGAGTAACCCAGCGGCATATCCTGTCCCATTACATCACGCATTAAGAAAAAGGATGGATACCCATAATCATAAGGAGTTTGGGTTGTACCGCTATAGGTAAATTTCCCTACTAAAGTAGAGGTAATAGCATTTACAAAGTTATCATACGACCCAGGAGCATTCCCAGCCTGTTCGGCAGTAACGGTTGAAGTCTGAGGATAAACTTCTTCAATACAGCTTGTTGTCAGGGTAATCCCAAGTACAACAAATAATGATAGCAATATTGTTTTCATATTCATGATTTTTTAATTAGAGTGTTATTTGAATTCCGCCTGAAATATTACGAACAGGGGAGTAAGCATTAACAAATGAGTTTCCAGCAAAAGCATTACGCGGATCCAGCCCTTTGCGAGCCGACCAGAAAATCAGATTCTCGCCGGCAGCGTACAAACGAAGTTTGGAAACGCCCTTAATAAAATTCTTTGGAAACGAATACCCCACAGTGAACGATTGAAAGTTCAGGTAACTCGCATTCGTCAGGAAACGATCTGAAGTGGCTGCGCTATACTGGTCACCATATTGCCAGCGAGGAATATTACTTGACGTGTTATTGGGACTCCAAGCCTTAGCATAATCTGCATGAATATTCATACCGGCATCAGCAGCGTTCTCACTGGGAGACATCAAATTTTGATAACGCATATCATATACCTTTCCGCCCAATTGATAATCAAATGTAGCAGATGCATCGAAGTTACCTATACGCAGCATCGTACTGAAACCGCCAAATATCTTAGGCAGAATTGATCCGATCGCATATCTGGAAGCTTGGTTGACATTTGTTGTTGTATATGAATATTCTTTACCCGGTTTATTGGTAGCACTTCCTCCTGTAGCATCCACTAAATTCTTATCTACCCAATAAGTAGCCATTCCTTGTTCATTGACGCCTGCATACTTGGGTAAAAAAGCATTATACAGAGGTTTGCCCACTGCATACCAATAACGCATATTAGTATGGATATCCGCTTCACTATAACCTCCATTAGCAGCAGTCTTTGATGCAGGCAAGCTAAGTATCTTGGTCGTATTGTGAGTCAAATTTGCAGATACGCTCCAGTCGATGTTTTTTGTGCGAACAACGGCGCCAGTTAAGGATAATTCAACACCTTGGTTACGAATATCGCCTACATTACCGTAATAACTGCGACTTCCGGCTGATTCAGGTATTGAAATCAAAAACAGTAAGTTATGGGTCTTCTTGGTGTAAAGATCAATGCTTCCTGTCAAACGTTCTTTCCATAAAGCAAATTCAACACCACCGTTGATGTTTGTGGTTGTTTCCCACGTAATGAGAGGGTTACCCATGCGGTAGAATGATGGAGACATGGAAGTTTCAGACGCTTTTGACAATGTATACAAATCGGTGTATGCCCAATTGCCAATATTGTCATTACCTTGCTGACCAATAGACGCTTTTAGTTTCAGCAGATTAATCCAATTGTAGCTGGACAAAAATGCTTCTTTGGAGAGCAGCCATGCGCCTCCTGCCGACCAGAAATTACCCCAGCGGTGCTCTTTCAAGAAACGCGAAGATGCGTCAAGACGATAAGATAATGATGCAAAATACTTCTCTGCATAATTATACTGAGCGTTGCCGAAAAAGCCCTCTACATTGTATGCTATAGTATAGGAATGCCCATTGGTTATGTTAGCAAATGCATTTATTTCAAGTATATCGGGAGAAAATCCACCTTGCGCAGTAACATCCACATACTTAGTAGTTTCCTTGTAATACTCATGACCTACCATAACGTTTACATTATGCAGACCAAAATTCTGAAAGTAAGTCAAAGTCTGTACATTGTTGGTTCTTATCGCTGTATTAATATATTTTGTAAGCTCTCCATTGACCCCCATCTTAGGTCCATAAAATGGATTTTCATAATCTGAATAGTTTGTCTGCCCCCAAGTAATAGTACTTGTAGCATTCGCTTTCAGAAAACTGGTTATGTTAACGTCGGCAGTAAAGTTGGCGTTCATTTGATCGCCTCCAGTCGTAACTTTGTTATAACGGTTGGAACCTAAAGGATTGCCGCTTGACAAGAAAGGACGTTGTATACCATAGTTGTTTGCAGCAATGCCATAGTCGTATGCATCACGTCCGTAAGCATCTTTTTTGATCACTACATTGCCAGCGTCATCTACTACACGGATATACACCGGATAAATAGGAGCAATGGTAGAGGTGAAGTACATCAAATTTGTTGAACCCGTTATATTTGGCGAATCATAAGAGGTAGCTAAATTTGGATTAGATTGTTGATTGGAATGTACATACCCAACATTTCCACCCACTTTCAACCATTTTTTAGCTTGATAATCAGTCTTCAATCGAGCGCTTAAACGGTCATAGCTTGAATATTCAATGACACCGTTTTCTGTCAAATAACCAAGACTGGCATAGAAAGAAGAACGATCAGTACCGCCATTCACGCTTACATTGTATTCCTGGCGCAACGCGTTTTTATAAGCCATATCACTCCAGTTATCGGGCTGCAGATAATACTCTGTTCCATTATAAGTGTATTTGTTGCCCAACGTAGCATTTGGATTCAGCTTGCCATTAGCCCCTATCAACAACTGACCTTCTGGCACAGTATAGACATTGTAACTCAAATCACTGAGCATCCTCGTGTTAGCACTCGTATTAGCCTTTGTGGCATCATAGCCCTGTCCATAATAATAATAATTATATAACTGACTATAATACGCTTCATAATATTGACCAGGATTTCTTATTATATCATATTCCTGAATACTGCGCGAACTAACACCCCACTTTGCATTTGCATTAATCACAGTATTCTGCGCACTACCTTTCTTGGTAGTAACGATAATAACACCTGCAGCACCGCGAGCGCCATAAAGAGCAGCAGACGCGGCATCTTTCAGAACAGTTATTGATTCGATATCATTCTGTGGTATGTTTGTCAGGCTGGCTGGATAAGGCGCACCATCGACAATGATCAATGGATTGGTAGCTGCATACATTGAAGCAATACCTCGTATGTTCATAGAAGCATTTCCTGCTCCTGGCTCTCCTGAACCGCCACGCATCTGAAAACCAGGCACTGATCCAACCAAAGCATTTGTAACGTTCGTGGAAATGTGCTTGTTTAAATCATCTGAATTAAGGACAGTTGCAGAACCGGTAAATGCCGATTTTTTCGCCGTTCCAAACGCCACTACCAATATTTCTTCCAAGTCCTTAGACTGCGATTCTAATGTAATTGAAACAGATGGCGCTACGGCTACTTCCTGCTCTTTCATTCCTACGTATTTCACAATCAATGTTTTAGATGCGCTTGGAACCGTCAACGTAAACTTTCCGTTCACATCGGTTGCCGTACCTACGGTTACATTTCCTTTCACAATCACGGTTGCCCCGATTACAGGCTGCCCGTCATCGGCGGAAATCACCGTTCCCGAAACTTTGGTCTGGGCTGCTGCCCAACTTATGCTCATCAATAAGCATAAAAACATAAAGATTTTTCTCATAAATAGTGTGTTTTGGTTATTTTAATTGGTGTCTGATACCTACTGTAACTGTCCAAATCATTTAATTTTTACATTAATTATTCGTGCTCACATCGTAAAGGGCAGCAAAAGTAAGAAAGAATTTGATACTGTCAAAATGTTAATTTCTTAATTTTAACGGAGATGGTGCGTATTAACATTACAGTTTGTTACTAAAAACCGCATAAAGAGTTGATTTTTATACAGGAAAACAGGCTATATACTTATATCACAATGCGTTAACTGTAATGATAAATCTGAATGTGTTTACACAAAATTAGCGTGTTAATTATTCATAAATAAATAAAACACGCAATTGGCAAGTGTCAATGATAGTGGCAGCAAATGTTAAATTGCAATTTGGCGCTAGAATAATTCCAAGATGGTTTATCTCCAATGAATAGTTACTCTTTCCCGTCCCCGACAGGAACAAACATGAAACAACGTTCGGCGGAGTCAATAACCCCGTACAACACCCCCTTTGGGAGGTTGTGTGAAAAATCTGTTTTACCACAAAGAACACTAAGGAAGACACAAGGTTTACAGAGTAAAAATGCTGATATCCAAATCTTTGTGTTCTCTGTGATAGTTCGTTGTAACCTTTGTGGTAAACGGTTTTTTAGTTTTCACACCCCCTTTTTATGAGTGTCAGTCATTCCGAATGTAGCGAAGCGCAATGAGAAATCCATTAATGCAATAATTTGAAACAACGTTTAGCGTTAGCTAATTTCACCCAAATTATTTGTAACTTTGCCGTTGTAAAATTAATTGCTATGGCAACATTAACCGTACCAAAAAATCAATCGGGACATAATGGTTTAACTCCTGATTTTAAAACAGTTACATTATCATACAAATCTCATGATAAGGCGGCTGAACGTACTTTGGATTATATTCTTTCTATGGGATTTTTCCAAATAATGCCTGCAAAATCAAAATTTGAAATTTCGATGGAAGAATATCATGCAGGTAAAACGATCCGAATCCAAAATCCAGAAAATATTATCGAGAAATGTCTAAATTGAAGAAATCGGACGTTTTGGATTATCTGACAAAAGGCGCAAAAATAAAATTTTTGTATTCAGTTGATGTGACCAATCAATTCAAGCGTGATGTGTGTTTGTATCAAGAGCGTGAGATGCCGCTGGATTTACTGCGTGAAGCTGTATGCCTTTTGGCTGCCACTGGAACTTTGTCCGAAAAATATCGAGCGCATAAACTGAAAGGTTATAAAGGCACAGAAAAGGTAATGGAATGTCATTTGCAGCCCGACTGATTACTTGTATGGGTGCAAGAAGATAAAAAATTAACCTTACTGTTTTCCAACACAGGCACTCATGCAGATATTTTTAATATGTGAATTTAATTTGTACAAAAAACGGCTGCAAGGCAAGAACAATGAAGGTATGAACAAGGCTTTGACAGTATTATTGAAAATGGGGATAACAGCCAGCCTGCAGGATCGGGAGGCAGTTATAGACCATATCAGCGCTCTTTTGGAAGACAAAATGGGCAGCGACCCGGAGCGTGTTCAAACGATAGGCAATCGGATTATGACCGGTCTCGAAGCGCTTAACGATCAACTGACGATAGAGCAGATTGTAGGCGGCCTTACCCGCAATGACAATGCGCTCGAACAACGCATTTCAGACCTCACGGATGCCATTAACAAGTTGAATGACAGCGTTCAGGAAATAAAAACAAAAATATAACTATTACCACAATGCCGATACGGATATTTCGTCTTTACACCTCATGGCTGCAGTTGATGCGTGCGCTTCAGATAGCGAATATTCTGCTGAAACATGCCTTTCGTGAATGGTTTTACCGCACAAAGATGGGGAAAAGCCACCTGCGCCGTCATCCCAAAACAGAGCGGGACGTTCGCACCACGCCCGAACGGGTGCGCCTCACGATAGAAGATCTTGGACCGACATACGTGAAGTTTGGACAGATATTAGCCGACCGTCCCGATATTATTTCGGAACGCTTCAGGGTTGAGCTGAAAAAGCTGCAATCGAAGGCAATCCCTATTGATAATAATGCCGCTATTAAGTTGATTGAAGACGAATTGGGCGATTCTATCGACAACGTCTTTCTGGAGTTCGACCGTAACTGCGTGGCAGCCGCTTCCATCGGGCAGGTGTATCAAGGTCGTCTGCGAAGTACCGGCGAAGAGGTTATCATAAAAATTCAACGTCCTCATATCATCAGTAAAATAAGATTAGATATTTACCTGATGCGTTATGTCGCCAAAAAGTTTGTCAAAAACTATCCCGACTTAGTGGCAATCAATGTTATCGGATTTATTGACGAGTTTGAAAATAAAATTATGCAGGAACTCGATTACACCATCGAGGCTTCCAACATAAGACGGTTTGAGTTTATGTTCGAAAATAACCCAAATGTGTACATTCCAAAAGTATTTTTGGAACATTCTACCCACCGGCTGCTGATAATGGAAAAGATTCATGGCGTTGCTCCCGACCGGATAACCCAGTTGAAAGACGAAGGTTAC
>JGI20166J26741_10522226_pt1 | contig 15778 bp, 12 predicted proteins | sample TergutCu122P5_FD_26741 | JGI IMG/M metagenome (IMG submission 26741)
AAACCATAGCGAATGCGCATCTAGCGGCAGTTTTTTTGCTTACTTTTTGAACGCCTGCAAAAAGTAAGGCGGAGGTTGGGAGGCGCAGCGCTCCCCAAACGATAAAGTTAATGGGCGCGTTAAAAGTATATAATTTCAAAGTTCAATCTCTTTTAGGTTCCCCATTTTTAGAATTTTCGTGAGTGAAATTGTCAAACAATAAACAAAACTGGAAAGTTAGGTACGCAGCAAAGAGGGTTTTTTAATGTATTGGCCGCGGACATTGGCTCGCGGACTTTATTGAAAAAACAGCTGCAAAAGTGTAAAATCTAAAGCGTGTTAACACGCTCTAGACAAAACAGCCGGAAGGGAAAATGAAAATAATAATAAAAGTCGGAACCAGCACGCTGACCGATAAAGACGGGCTCCTCAATAAAAAATATATTGCAAATCTTGCAGGCTGCATCTCAAACCTTCAAAAAAACAAACACGAAGTCGTAATAGTAAGTTCCGGCGCGATCGGCGCGGGAATGGGTTGTCTTAAACTTATAAAAAAACCCAAGACGCTGAGGGAAAAACAGGCTCTTGCCGCCGTAGGACAGCCGCTTATAATGAATGCCTACGCCGAAGCTTTTTCCGGTTATTGCGTAAGCGTCGCGCAGGTGCTTTTGACGCGCGACGATTTTGACAACAGGACAAAGTATATAAACGCCAGAAACACTCTCTCCGAGCTGACGGACAGAGGCATAATTCCGGTAATCAACGAGAACGATACCGTGGCGGTTGACGAGATAAATTTCGGAGACAACGATACTCTCGCCGCTTTGGTGGCCGCGGCCGTTGACGCCGACAAACTTGTGATATTTACCGATGTGGACGGCCTTTATGACGGGCATCCTTCAAACGGAAAACTCATAGACAGGGTTGAAAAGATTACCGAGGAAATAGAAGCTTTTGCCACCGGCGGATCTTCAAGCGGCAAAGGCACCGGCGGCATGAAGACTAAAATTGCGGCGGCGAAGATAGCCGCGGCTTCGGGCGTAGAGACAGTCATAACAAACGGCTCAAAGCCGGAACTTTTGGAAAAAATAGTGTCCGGCGCGCAGTGCGGCACGTCGTTTGCGGCAGTAAAACAAAGACTTGAAGCCAAAAAAAGCTGGATTGCTTTCGGCAAAAAACCGAAAGGCAATATTTTTGTAGATAAAAAAGCCGCGCAAGCTTTGACCTCAGGGGGCAAAAGCCTTCTTGCCGCAGGCATAACTAAAGTCAGCGGAACATTCAAGCGCGGCGATACAGTTTACGTAACGGATTCGGACACAAAAAGAAATTTTGCCGCAGGGCTTGTAAATTTTGACAGCGGCGAGATGCAGCTTATCAAAGGCAAAAAAACGTCAGAAATAAAAAAAATGATGGAGTATGCGGAAGACGAGGTAATACACAGGGACAATCTTGTAATACTATGATAAAGAAAACGGCAGCTGTATTGATTGCTTTAACTTTCTGCTTGGCGCCTCTGTTTGCCGCTATGAGCAGGAAGAAAGTCGTTTCCGGAAACGACGTTTTTTATGTCTATTACGACGAAAAAGGCGCGGAAGTCGCGAAAGAAAAAATTCTCAAAAACGGTTCGTCCGAATTTGTTTACGGTTTTAAGATAAACGGCGAAGTAAAAGAGACCGGCGATAACGGCGTCATAACTTATATGTGGAGTTATAAGGACAATAAGAAAAACGGTCCGTGCTACCGCTTCTATCCTTCGGGCAAAAAGATGGAGGAGTTTACTTACAAAAACGGAGTCTTGGACGGTCCGTCAAAAAAATATAGCGAGGACGGAAAAGTCACTGAGGCCGCGGATTATGTAAACGGCAAAATCTCTACCTTGGAAAATTTTCTTGAAAACGGAAACCGCTGGAAATACTCGTATAAAAACGACAAATTAAACGGAACTTCTTACCTTTACGACAGCCAGAACAGGCTCATCGAAAGCAAGACTTACAAGGATAACGTTTTAAACGGCAGTTCAAAAAAATACTATCTTTCAAGCGCGGTAAAATCAGAAACGGAATACGTAAACGGCAAACCGGAAGGCTACTCGCACTACTACGACGAAAAAGGGCGCGAGGTCAGCACTGTCTTGTACAAAAATGGCAAAGAAGTAAACAAAATACGGCATTTGTCCGAGCAGGATGCGGATCAGTCGAAAACTCCGGTAAAAGCGTCGCTTGAAAAAAGCGGCGGGCAGAAATCTCTTAGGTGGCAGGGGCCGGCCAGCATGCATATGGCGGACAGCAAAAGAATGATAAACGAAATAAAGTTTTTCGTCAAAGACGGCGGCAATATGAACGGCGTATTCAAAGCATACTACAAAAACGGGCAGACGCGTTATGAAGGGCGTTTCGCAAACGGCCGCCCGGAAGGAATTTTTAAAGCGTACTCTCCGGAAGGCAAAGTCGTTTCCGCGGATAATTATTCGCGCGGCAGGATAAACGGGACTTCAAAACTCTATTACCTCTCCGGAGAAAAGCTCGCCGAGTACAGATATAAAGACGGAGTTCTTGAAGGCGTGTCGTCGGTTTACAATAAAGACGGCAGCGTATTGAGCCAGGTGAGCTATCGCAAAGGTTTGATGCACGGAACAATAAAGAATTTTTACGATAACAAAGGGCTTTGTTTCGAGGGGTATTTTTCAGACGGCGAGCCGGTAGGGCAGATAAGATATTACTTTTACGGAGATACCAACAAACTCCAATACCTGATAGAGTTCAACAAAGGCAGGATGACGAAAAGCACGGCATTTTCAAGAGACGGATTTGTGTCGTATGAAGCCCTTTACTAGAAGCCGAGCGAGCCGCCCTTGGCGGCGAAGATTGGAAGTTTAGATGTTCCATTGCCGTACGCCGTTGCTAAGCTTCCAAACTTCCAAGCCTCTAATCTTCAGCCGTTATTGCCGTTGCTCAGCTTCCCAACTTCCCAGCTTCTCAACTTCTGCCTTTCTCCAAACGCCCGACTCTTCCATGCAAAGATAAACCGCAGCCTTTGATTTCTTCGATTTTATCTTTTCAGCCATAAATCTAAACATTTCATTTCTAATGTCTTCGTGATATCTCAGCTTGTAATCTTTCCCGAGCAGCAGCTCTCCGTCCAGTATTTTTGAATCCGGAAATCTGTTTTCGATTATTGTTTTTTGAGCGGCGGGCATTCTAAGCGCGCCGAGGCTTATCCACTTTATGCTGTCCGCCGGCACAATGTCGAAAATCATGTCCACAGTATCGCCGTATCCGCGCATCCACCCGTCGTAAAATATCATCGGGTCAAAATGAAACGCCGTGGAAAAACCGGCGCGCGCGCATTCTTTTGCGGCTTTCAGGCGCGCTTCAATATCGGGCGCTTTAAACTCGTTTTCCTCAGCCATCTTTACGGAATTGACGCTCCATGCCGCAACGATATTTTTCGCGCCGCCGCTTTTGAGAAGATTTTCAATATTGACGCTTTTTGTTTTAAACTCCAAAAAGAGGCTTTGCCTCTCTTTGAAAAAAGAGATTATAGGTTTTGAAAATTCCGTTATATTGTCAAACACGAGCGAATCCGTAAACTCTCCGCTGCCTATTCTTTTAGCGCCGAAAAATCCGCCGGCTGCCGCAGGCAGCTTTTCATCTTTAAGGTATTCGTTGATGTTGAATGGAATAACTATTCCGGGAACATTCTGGTAGCCCTGCAAAAAGCAATAGCTGCATTCGTAAGGGCATCCCATGCCAAGATTCATTATGGAATATCCGCAGTTCACTACGCCGGAAGTGCACGGGCATTTCTTGAAAAAATCATACTTCTCTTCGGTTAAAAACAGATTATCGCAGCGTCCGTTGTAATCGCTGACGGAAAAAGAGTTTTCTTTCATGAACTCTTTCAGCGAAGGTATTTCAGTGTAATTGGCTTTCGGAAACATCGTTTTTACTCTTTCAAAAAGCTCTGTTTCCGCAGCCTCTTTCTGAAAATATACGTTTTTCGGGCTGAACGCCTGCAGCCGTACGTCAGCCTTCATTTGCGGATCGATTTCATATTTCGGGAGATAAAAAGAATCGTAAGAAGTTTTTCCGAAAGTTGACGGATAACGCCTTTTGAGGAGAGCTTCTTTTACCGAGGCATAATCGTTTGCCGGCAAAGCCGGCAGGCTTGCTGCCAGAGAATCTAAAACTGCTAAAGGCGGCACGCCTTCTCTTTTTGCTATTTCTTCTATCAGGCGCAGCGTTTCCCGCGTTTTATTCACGCCGAATTTCTGAAAACGCATAAGGAAAGCTTCGTGAAGTTTATCTGTCATTTGACTCTCTCCGTCATTGCGGGCTCCGACCCGCAATCCATCATTTACTGTGAGATTGCAGGTCGGAGCCCGCAATGACAGATGGGAGATGAGGTTAGATAACCTCGTTTGCAAAATCCAAAATCATCTTTGCCAGTTTTTTTCTTGCAGCGGCGATTGAGCTTTTTGTCTTTTCCGCAAGCTTTTGACCGACGGGGCTTTTTTCGATATGGTCTGCGGCGTACATGAAACACGCGGCGTGCGCGCCTATTGTCCTCGCTGCCGAGAAAACTATCGAAGATTCCATATCCACGGCGTAAATGCCGTTTTTCTTAAACCAGCCGGCATACTGCTCTTCAAGGACAAGCGAACTCACGCATGCGCTATTTGCGCTTATCAGATCTTCGTACGGGTATCTGCTATAAAATTTCGCGGTCAGCCCGGCATCAGCTTCGACGAAATCCGGAGTTTTGTCAAAAGAAAGCATCCTTGATGCCAGCATCCTTGAGAAACTTTCAAGATTGCACGCTTTGGCGGACATTATAAGATCGCCGGATTCCAGATCCCCGCATACGCCGCAGCTGCCGAAAAGAATTATATTTTCGCATTTGCTGTCTTTAAGATACAAAACCGTATCGCCGGCGAGAAAATTGTTTTTCATAGCAATAACCGTCGCGTTTTTCGTTTTTGAAGTTTTGACAAAAAAGCCGTTTTCCGATTCCTTTGAAAATAGCGGCAAATCATAGCTTTGGCATAAGATGCAGTTTTTGAGCACGTCATTTTTTTCTATGCCGAAATAATCTTTAAAATTCATAAACTTTCCCTGTTTGCCATTTGGTTTTAGTTCGCTCTGTCGTTATAAATTATATAAAATAAACAGGCGCGCCGCGATTGAAGAAATCAATATAAATTTGTATAAGTATCGCAGATGACGCAATACCGGAGGGTATTATGCACGACAGCCATAAATTTTGGATAATGATTGCTATTTTTCTCGTGGTAATGGGACTTCTTGTCGGAATGTTTTTGACCGCTACGCCGGACAAGATGAAAAGCGTGGTCGAAAAACAAAAAAAACAGCAAACGACGGAACAGACGAATAACGGCAATTAAGAATTACGAATCGGGTCTCTCTAAAAACTCAGGATTTTGGACTTTTTTAGCTGTCACCCTGCGCGCAGTCGCAGGGTCTATAAAAATTGTCGTCGATATTTATAGATTCTGCGACTTCGCTGATGCTCCGCGCAGAATGACAAACAGGGTTTTTAGAGAGAGCCAATTTGTAATTGTTTTTAAGCCAGCGTCAGCTTTGCGGCTTTGGCAAGAAGTTTTTTCCACTGGCCGTTTTCAAATAATACTACGAGTTTCAGATCGTCTCCCGCTCCGGATTTTTCTATAATTTTCCCTTTGCCAAAAACCGGATGAGACACAACAACGCCTATTTTATACGGTGTTTGATCGCTTGCAGGAGCATATAAAGGCTCGTCTTTTTTTATCTCGTCGTCCGAAGGCATATAGTCGTAACCTGCGTCATCTCTGAATTTGTACTCTGTTTTTGCCGTCTTTGACCTTCCTGCGTAGTTATTGCTCCATTTGGTTCTGTTAAAACCCTGATTAAATATCGGCTTAGGCTCTCTCTGCGCGTACTCGTCTCTAAAACCCGCTTCGGCGATAAAACGCGACGGCATGTTCCAGCGCGTTTTGCCGTAAACGGTTCTCTCGGAAGCCCAGCAAAGATAAAGGTGCTTTTTCGCTCTTGTCATGCCTACGTACATAAGCCTTCTTTCTTCCTCGAGCTCTTCGGGAGAAAACGCCGATTCCCCTATCGGAAACAAACCTTCTTCAAGCCCGCAGATAAAAACATTTTCAAATTCCAGCCCTTTTGCCAGATGAAGCGTCATGAGCGTAACTTTGCCCTGTGATTCGTCAAAAGAATCTATGTCGCTTACCAGAGCGATCTGTGTCAGATAACCTGCAAGCGTTTTATCCGGCGAGCGCTGCTCAAAGTCGTCTATAGCGGAAATGAGTTCTTTTATGTTTTCTATCTTTGTTTTCGCTTCCGGCGAGTTTTCAGCTTCCAGCTCTTTAAGATATCCCGAATGGGATATAACTTTTTCGGCTATGGTTTTTACGCTTTCGGTTTCTTTTAGATTCATAAAACCTTTTATCAGCGTTACAAAAGAATTTAGCGAGGCAAGCGTGCCTTTTCCTATGCCGGCTTCTGCGGCAAAAGGCAGTGTCTGCCATATGGAAAGATTTCTTGAGGCTGCCTCTTTTTCAAGATTTTCAACCGAAGTTTTGCCTATGCCTCTTTTCGGAATGTTTATGATTCTTTTAAAACTGACGTTATCGTTAGGGTTATGTATGAGTTTCAAGTACGCCATTATATCTTTGACTTCGGCGCGGTCGTAAAACCTTAAAGTGCCTATTACTGCGTAAGGCATGCCAGCTCTTCTCAAAGCGTCTTCAAAAGCGCGCGACTGCGCGTTCGTTCTGTAAAAAACCGCGAAATCGGAAAGCTTATACTTTCCATCAGCCGTGTTTAGCGCGAGCATATCAGTCACTTTTGCCGCTTCGTCGTTTTCATTGGCGGTTTTTAGTACGACAACGCTGCCGCTGTCCGGATTTTGCGTCCACAGCTTTTTTTCGACTCTTCCAAGGTTATGTTTCACCACCTGCCACGCGGTTGAAAGTATTTTTGGCGTCGAACGGTAATTCTGCTCAAGTTTCACCGATTTTGCATCAGGATAATCTTTTTCAAAATCCAAAATATTGGTTATGTCCGCGCCGCGCCACGAGTAAACCGAGTTGTGCACTACGATGTCATTTACTGCGAATTGCCTCAAATGCGGCACGCTGACATCGTATATAAAACCGTCGTAATCCGAATATGAAACTTCGGTTATCGAATCCTCAACTATTTTATCGCCATTTAGAACCGGAATTGTCATGCCGGCTTTGAAATGCGAAAACGGCATTGCCGTAAAAGACGCGCTTCTTGTAAGTTTGGCTTTTACCGTCAACGATAAATCGCAAACCGATAAAATTCTTTTGACAAGCTTGTCCGCTTCCGCGTATTCCGTTCTTTCGGTTTCTATTCTCCACGTGTTTTTCTGTCCGTCTCTGACGGCAAAATTATTTTTTTTGAACTTGTCTTTCAGCTCTTCGCCGGAGGTGTTCAGACATATTCTGTGGGAATGCCAGCCTTTGTCTTGGCCTGTTATTCTTCCGGCAAACAGGCTCAGATTCACACAGCGCCGCACGGAGTTTCCTCTTATTACGGCCTGCGCCTGATGATGAGGATATTCTTCGAAGATATTCAGGTCGCGCATCAATTTTACGACATTGTCGCGAGTATTTATTTCTCTGAATATCGAATCGCAGACCGCTTGTTTCTTTTTGCTGTCAGCGTTAAAAATAAGCGTGGGAATGCCGTACTTTACGGATAAAAACTGTTCGTAAAATGTCGCCATGTCTTTATCTTTGCAAACATGTAAAATCCACATTTTGTCTGCGTGTTCCTGATTAAGCCTTAGCGCAAGGCCGTTTGCAGTGTCGCCTCTTTTTCTTGTTCTGATTCCCTGAGTTCTGCCAATTCTGTAGCCCATGCCGTCTTTGTACATCAGGTAAACATAGTGAACCCCGGGTTGCTGATTAAGTTTTGCAAACCCTATGTGGTTCGGCGTGGCGCGGACAATCTTTCCGCTCTTTGTTTTAACGGTTACTATCGCGCCGCAATATTTTTTCTTTTTTACAGTATCCGCTTTTGCTCCGATAATTTTTCCGTATCCGGCCGCGGATATCAAGTTGTCTTTTTTTGTAATTTCCTCTATCTTTTTTGCGCCTTTATCGGTTTTTATAAGAGAACCTTCGACGATGCACTGGTCGTCATCGCCCACCACGCAGATGTTGTGATGTTTGTCCGCGAGAAGTTTTGTAAACCGGTACTGTGCGTGGTTTGTGTCCTGGTATTCGTCAACCAAAATGTATTTGAATCTTTTCTGATAATGTTCAAGCAGAGCCGGATACTGTTCAAGCGCTACGACCGTGCGCATTATGAGGTCGCCGAAATCGAGCGCGTCGGCCATTTCGAGCTTTTTCTGGTAAAGCGCATAAACTTTGGCTATAGCCGTTCCGATAAAATCGCCTGTTCTGTCTGCATCCGCGGCCATGTCCGACGGAAATTTCAGATCGTCTTTTGCGCGGCTTATTTTATCGGCTATCGTTGACGGCTTGAATTTCTTTTCGTCAAGGTTCAGTTCTTTAACGCAGTCTTTGATTACGTTTTTCTGGTCTGCAAAATCGTATATGAGAAAGTCCGGATTTAAATTGATTTTTGACGCTTCAACGCGCAGAAAGTACGCGCAGAAAGAGTGAAAAGTCGATACCCACACGTTCGCGCCTGCGCCGGGCATCAGATCATTGACGCGTTTCTTCATCTCTTCCGCGGCTTTATTTGTAAAAGTCACCGCCAAAATCGACCACGGCGGCACGCCCTTCGACAGAAGATATGCTATTCTGTGCGTGATGACTCTTGTCTTGCCCGTGCCCGCACCGGCAAAAATAATAAGCGGCCCTTCCGTGCAAAGCACGGCTTCAGCCTGGGAAGGATTCAAGTTTTTAGTCAATATATCTTTCATAGAGCGGTTATTATATCATAATCGACAATATCCCCGCTCTTCAATCTTCAATCTGCCGTTTAAAATGATATAATAGACAGCCGTAATGAGAAGCTGCGTTTTGGAGGGAATTATGGATATTTTGCTTGAAAGAAAAAGCGTTAGAAAGTACAAAAATGAGAGCGTGAAAGAAGAAGATTTGAACTATATGCTGCGCGCCGCAATGTCGGCTCCGACGGCAAGAAATACAAGATGCTGGAGTTTTATAGTCGTAAAAGATAAGGAAACACATAAAAAGATAGCGGCCGTGCATAAAAACGCCCAGATGATTTTGGACGCGCCCCTTGCCGTCGTAATCGCAGGAGACACAAATTTGGCATACAATGATTATCTGCCGCAGGATTGCGCTGCGGCTGCGGAGAACCTGCTGCTTGGCGCGGTGGCAAAAGGATACGGCGCCGTGTGGTGCGGCGTTTACGGAAACCGCGAAAGGCAGGAGCACCTTGAAAAACTTTTTAATCTTCCGGAAAACATAAAGGCTTTTGCCCTGATAGTTATAGGAAAACCGGATGACAGCTCTCCGGCTAAAAACGGCTGGGATCCGTCGAAGATAAAATACGAGAAATGGTAGGAGACGGCAATTACGAATTACAAATTACGAATTACGAATCGGGTTTTTCTAAAAACCCCTAAAGTCTGTCATACCGGAAAGTTTCTATCCGGTATCTGCAGTTGACAAAATCAGGCAGTTAATCCGCTCTTTTGTCATTGCGAGGCGATGAAATCGCCGCGGCAATCCAGACTTAAAGGCAGATCCCGGACTACTGCCTTCCGGGATGACAAGCGAGGGTTATTAGAGACACCGAATTACAAATTACGAATAAACGGAAAAAAAGAAAATGATTAAACAGCAGATTATTGAAAAGCTTAGCGGCATAGTTGAAAGATATGCCGGAGAAAAAGGGTTGACGGAAAGTATTTCTTTTTCAGTGGAAAATCCGCCTAAAAATATAGAGGCCGATTTTGCGGTGAACGCCGCGATGCTCATTGCGAAAAAAATAAAAGCGAACCCGAGAGTTGTCGCTCAGGAAATTTCGGCGGAGATTATGAAAGAAATGTCCGGCATCGTCGAAAAGACAGAGATTGCCGGAGCCGGATTTATAAATATTACCGTAAAGAACGAACTTCTTTTTAAAGAGCTCGGTAAAATTCTTTCTCTCAAAGACAAATACGGCAGCCGCGCGCAAAATACAGGCAATGCCTGTGAAAAAGTTATGGTAGAGTTTGTCTCGGCAAATCCTACCGGCCCCTTGCACATAGGCCACGGACGCGGCGCGGCAATCGGCGACTCTCTTGCCAGAGTGCTCAAGCACATAGGCTACGACGTGAAAAAGGAGTATTATCTCAACGACGTCGGCAACCAGATGCTCGTTTTGGCGGAATCCGTTAAAGTCAGATTCAGACAATTAAAGGGGGAGGAACTCCCCTTTTTAGAGGATGGATATAAAGGCGAATATATCGTCGATATAGCCAAAAGGCTTGTTGCCGAAGGCAAGAGTATCAATGAAATAGATTTCAAAAGAGAAGCGGTAAAAGATATTTTGAAAACTATAGAAGACGATCTCGGCGATTTCGGCGTAAGCTTTGACAACTGGTTTTCTGAAGGCAGCATTGCCGCGGATAAAGATAAAGACGGAAAAACCGAAGTGGATAAAGCTTGCGAGTTCCTTCTGAAAAAAGGCGACGCTTATGAAAGCGAAGGCGCGCTTTGGCTTGCGTCAACCAAATACGGCGACGATAAAGACAGGGTTTTGAAACGTTCCGACGGCAGATACACTTATCTTGCTTCCGACGTCGCATACCACAAAAATAAGTTCGAGAGAGGTTTTACAAAACTTGTCAATCTTTGGGGCGCCGACCACCACGGCTATGTTGCCAGAATTACGGCGTGCGTGCAGATGCTAGGTTTCTCAAAAGAAGCTTTGAAAGTGCTTCTATACCAGCTCGTTTCGCTCGTAAGAAACGGACAGCCGGTAGCGATGTCAACGCGCAGCGGCGAGTTTATAACTCTCAAAGAAGTCGTTGACGAAGTCGGTAAAGACGCGTGCAGATTTTTCTTTCTGTTGCGAGCGCCGGACTCACAGCTTGAGTTCGATTTGGAACTTGCCAAAAAGCAGTCTAGCGAAAACCCGGTTTTTTACGTCCAGTACGTCAACGCCAGATGCAACTCCATAATGCGCGAAAGCAGAAGCAGGAACGACTTGTCTGAAAACGCGGATTTAAGCCTTTTGAACACGAAAGAGGAAAGGGAGCTCATAAAACATCTTGCCGCTTTCTGCGACACTCTGTCGCTTTGCGAAAAAACCATGAGCCCGCACCACTTCACCGCATATCTCATGGAGCTTGCCGACACATACCACAGGTTTTACGAGAAATGCCGCGTCCTTGGCGACGATGCCGCGTTAAGCGCAGCAAGACTGAAACTTATAGAAGCGGTTATGATAATAATCAAAAACGGGCTGGGGCTGCTCGGCGTGTCGGCTCCAGAGAAAATGTAAGAACTACAATGATTAACGGTTAATGGTAAATGATTAATGAATGAGCGCGCTTTGCGCGCAAATTAGATATCGCGGCGAAGCCGCTCCTAAATTAACCATTAACCATTTATCATTAATCATTACACTGTTACAACTTATGAAAAAACTAATAACAACCATAATAAGTTTAATATTTGCAGCGGGATTTGTTTTTGCGAACACGACCGTCACTCCTTACGGAGCGGCGGGTATTGTTTCAGGAAGCTGTTTTTTGCTTGAGGCCGGAGGCAAAAGAATAATAATTGACTGCGGCCTATTCATGAACGGCGGCGAGACCGAAGATGGTTCCGATGAGAAAAATCTGGATGTGCCCGATGAACTTATAAATGCCGACGCCCTTGTGCTAACGCATGCGCATCTCGACCACAGCGGGAGAGTTCCTCTCCTGATAAGTAAAGGTTTTAAAGGAAAAATTTACTGCACTCCTGCTACAAAAGAAATTGCAACTGCTTTGTACCGAGACCGCAACGGGCTTGATCTTGTAAAAAGAAAATTTTACTGGTCGCAGACGCAGAGGCTTAAAGCGGACAGACATTCTTCGCCTGTTATTGCGCACTGGACGGACGGCTGCAGGGCGAATATAAAGGCTGCGGAATATGCGGATGAAGAGCTTACGCTGCCGGAGCTTTCTAAAAGCAGAAATATAGATTTCCTTTTGTGCAGAAACTGCTGTGACGAGGAAAGCCAAAAGCTTGCCGAAAGATTTGAAACCGTACAATACGGTGAAAATGCGGTTTTGGCGGACAACATATCTTTCAAATTCATAAACTCCGCGCATATACCGGGTTCGGCAAGCGTCATTTTCTCGCTGGCCGGCAAAAAACTCTTATTTTCCGGCGACATAGGCAGCGGCTATTCCAGGCTTAGCGGCTCTTTTGAGGTTCCCGAAAAAGCGGACGCTATTTTTATGGAGTCCACATACGCCGATGACAAATCAAAACAGTCAATGGATGATTACGGCGCTTTCAGGGCAGATCTTTTAAAAGCGATATCGGAAGACAAATTGGTATGGATACCCGCGCTTTCGCTCAACAGGACTCAAAAAGTTATGTACGAGCTTGCGCTTATGCAGGATGAAAAAAGTTTATCCAAAGATATCGCGATATTTTCCGTGTCGCCGAGCGCAAACGACTTATGCTCGGTTTACCAAAAAGAGGCTGCGAAGCGCAGCGGCTCGTGGTTTGCCAAAGAAGTTTATGACAGGGGCTCCGTAATACCGCAAAACGCAAAGCTTCAGATGATAAGGAATTTCGATAAAAAGACGATTCTTTTTTCTGCAAGCGGCGACATGAATAAAGGAAAATCGCAGCAGCTAATAGAGGAACTTGCTTCTAGAAAAGACGTTTTTATTATGATTGTAAATTACGTAAGCCCCGGCAGCAACGCCGGAAAGTTTCTGGCTGGGAAAACGCTTGCCGGAGGATTTAAATGCAGGGCGGAAATAAAAAAGTACGATATCTTTTCGGATCATCCGGATTTTGAAATGCTTCAGAACTGGCTTTCGAATCAGGATAAATTGACGCCTGTTTACTTGATCCATTCAGATGAAATGACTTCGGCAAAGATGTCGAAAATGCTTGCGAAAAAAGGCTGGAAAAACGTATCGGCGGCCAAAGCGATGGATAAAATAGTGCTGTTTGACGCACAGTGAGACAGTTTTGAGTTTAAAGTGTGGAGTTTGGAGTTGTTGTTTTTTAGCTTTTATTAGTCATTGCGGGCTTGACCCGCAATCTTATTTTCGCAAAGATAGATTGCGGCTCGGTGGCCGCAATGACGACAACAGCGAAAACTCATTCACTCCGCTCTTCGCACTCCACACTCCAAACTAAAAGAGAAGTTTAAACTATGGTTAAGAAAAATGATCTCAATTTCAAAGTAAGCCTGATTATCACGGCGGGTTTTATTCTTTTGTGCGCAGCCGTATATGTTGTAACGAACGCGGGCTACTCAAAAGACGTGATACTGCAGAAGGCGAACGCCTTTTATTCCGACGAGCGTTACTTTATGTCGGCGAAATATTTTTCTAAAGCTTTGTCTCTCGGCGCATCCGGGCCTGAAATATACAGAAATTATGCGGCGGCTCTCTTAAGGCTCGGCAACTATGACGACGCCGTAAAGTACCTTTTGCTTTCCGCAGAAGGCGATCCTGCTAATTACGAGACCTATTACTCTTTGGGCAATGCGTACTACCAAAAGGCGCGCCTGACAAACAGCGCGGGAAAATTTGAACAAGCCGCTTCGTATCTCGAAAAAGCGGCCTCGCTGTCTCCCGAGACGGAAAAGACTTATCTTCTTATAGGAAACTGCTACAGAAGTTTTGGACAGCAGGAAAATGCGCGCGCGTGGTACAGAAGAGCTTTGCTTTCCGGAAATTTCAGCCAGGCCGGGTTTTACAATCTCATCGGTCACACTTTTAAGGAAGAAGGGCGGTTTAAGGAAGCGATAGACTATTATACGAGAGCGGTAACCGCAGACTATTCTTTTGTCGCCGCTTACTGCAATATCGGCGACATGTACGTGAAACTCAACGATTTCGGTTCGGCGCAGCTCTATTATGAAAAAGCAATATCGGTAAATCCGGATTTTGCCGCGCCGTACGTAAAAATAGGAATGCTGCTGGCCGAACAGAATAAGCACGACGAGGCGGTTCCCTGGTATCTTAAAGCCTTATCTAAAAATGCCGACGACGAAAAGGCAAACTATCTTCTCGGCACGGCTTACAACGAGATGGGAAGAAAAAGCGATGCCGTCGAGTTTTTGAAAAAAGCCGCATACCTCGGCAGCGACGAAGCGGTTTATGAACTTAGAAACATGGGAGTGGATTTGAGATAACGGAGATGCGGGGATGCAGAGAGGCAGAGATGCGAAGTAAACAAATAAAATACCCCGTCAGAAAACGGAGTTTACACTCGAGTGTCTAAATCGGGTGTTTTCTGCCACCCCTTTAAAAAAGGGGAATTAACGACTTTGCCGTTACCCCGCATCCCTGCCTCTCTGCATCCTTGCATCGCCGTTGTCCCGGAGGGACTGTGTTTTACAAAAAGAAATGGATTTTTTTAATTATTCTGTACGCGTTTTGTCTGGCGCTGTATCATTTTGTGAACAGACAGCTTATGCTGACGGGCGTAATGGCCGGAACGCTTGCGGGTTCGCTTTTGCTGTTCGGGATTATAACCGCAGTTTGTTTTGCCGCCGCGCTTATTATTGCCGTCATATCAAAGTACAGTTATGCCGTATGGTGCGGGATATGCAAAGTTAAACCCAAGCCCATGCTTCCGAAGACTTTCTGGAGCATATTCACCGCGCTCTGTTATTTCGCGGTATTTGTTGTTTTTTTTAAGATGATAGAGTATTGAAATAAGCCTTTATAATTTTTAGCCATTGCAGTTTAGCCGTGTCTTTTGCCGCATTTTGCACGTCTATGAGCGTGGGATTTTGGCGGATTATTCAAATCCGGTTGTCTGAGCAAAATACCTTTAAATCCGTTATCTCATTTTGCGAGTTCCGGATTTGCCGCGAAAATCATAGCGAATGTGCAACTAGCGGCGGCGTTTTTGCTTACTTTTGTCGCCGGACAAAAGTGAGGCGGAGGTTGGGAGGCGCAGCGCTCCCTAAAAAAATGGAAAAAGAACTATATGCAAAAACATTGAAAACGAGAGAGCCGGACGGGTTGGTTTTTCTTGATATTGAAACTTCGGGTTTGGATTGCGCCAAAGGCGCGAAGATAGTTGAGATAGCCATGCTTAAAATGTCCGAAGGCGTAGAAAGCAGGTTTGAAACGCTTGTAAATCCCGGGCAGCGCATACCCGAAGAGTGCTCAAAGATACATTCCATATACGACGATATGGTGAAAGACTGTCCTTCTTTTTCGCAGATAGCCAAAGACGTGCTCGACTTTATAGGGACAGGCACCGTCGTATGCCATAACGCAGCGTTTGATCTGACGTTCGTTCATAAGGAGCTTGCCGAAAGTGGAAGGCACACAAGCGGAATCTATTACGTCGATACTTTGAAGCTTGCAAGGCAGTATTTCTCTTTCAGCTCCAACGTCCTCGGAAATATTGCCGACGCGATAGGAGTCGAAGTGGAAGTGAAGCACAGGGCTATGGCGGACGTCTTAACGATGTTTTCGGTAGCCAAATATCTGTTTGCCAATATGTTCAGAAAAGGAATAGACACGATTGAACCCTCTTTATTCGAATACCAAGCAGGTATTGCCTGCAAATAAAATTCTGCCTCAGATTGCGGCGGCATTCAAAACCTTATCTTCTTCAAGGCTGTTTCCGTATGTA
>JGI20166J26741_10524448_pt1 | contig 15773 bp, 14 predicted proteins | sample TergutCu122P5_FD_26741 | JGI IMG/M metagenome (IMG submission 26741)
CAAACCGCTGATTGAATGTAATGTTCGATTTGATTTTAACGGACAAAAGATTGGGCTTCCGACCGAGAATCTCAAAGACAGTTATTCTCCTTTTGTTCACTACGAGAAGTTGCGGCTTAAAATGTTCCCTTCTATTGCGGCGACAGCGACGGGAGTGCGGGATTTGCCTTTCGCCATTGCAGAAACAGCCGATACAACGATTGAAGGGAATTACTGGACGGCGCTGACCGACGGAAACAGAGGCTGGGCTGTTTTCAATAAAGGGAATATGGCGATTATCAGAGAAAAAGATCAAGGCTTATCTATTCCGTTAGCTTATTCGATGTATTACATTTGGGGAACCCGCCCGCTTTACGGGAAATACGACTATTCGTTCGCCTTCTATCCGTTCAGGGGAAACTGGCAAAACGCCGACTTACCGAAGAAAGCGCTTGAATATGCGTTCCCGATACCTGTCTGCGAGGTGCGGGGAACATCGAACGAATATGGGAGTTTGATTAAGCCGCTTCAATTCCAATTCGATAACAGCGACGTGATGTTAACTGCGCTTTATCCTCAAGGAAGCGGCATTGTCGCACGATTTTTCAAATACGGCGACCGTCCTGCTCAATCAACCGTCAACATCAATCGTGATACTTTCAATATTGCTGAAATAGATTTAAATGGAAATGTCTTGAACTCCATGGAGCGTGAGCTACACTTAACCCCATGGCAATTCAAGACAGTTCGATTAGATAAAAAATAACTTCTGATACCTGAGTATCACATTTCAAGCTAAAGAAATGAATAAATCGTTTTCATCTTCATGGAAAGCCAGTTTCTCTTCTCTGGCTAACCAACCGATTGCAGCGTATATTTCTTTATCTGTCAACTTTGTAGCTTTTTTCAGCTCTTTCACGCTTTTGGGTCCTTGCCCATCCAGTTCTTTCCAAACCGCTCCGGCGTCGCTTCCAATCTTCTCTTTCATTTTCTTACTCTAATTTATATAAATTCAACAATCAACGAATTCAAGCATTCAAATCAGTTATTCATTATTGTTTTTATTGTACAATTCATCCATTTTTTTGTATTCATCATTCATGTTGAGGCTGTAATAGATAGACCGCAAAGCATAAATCGCTCCTGAATTTTTAGGATCCAGATTAAAGACCTTTTCAAAGAGAGGCATGGACGCTCTGAAACTATCCTGCGATTGACCGGCGAGTTCTTTGGATTTATTTACGTCGGATGTCTCGTCAGATGCGGTTCGTTTTTCAACGCCTATATTGAAATACACACGCCCCAGATGGGATAGATAATCAATGTTGTTCGGCTCTAATTGCAAGGCTTTTTTCATTGCTTTAATTGCTTCGTCATAGTTTTTATCTACTTCATATACCTGTCCCTTGACATCGTAAAGCTGCGCATTTTCGGGATGCTGCGCTATTGCTTTTTCCAAATAGGTTAGCGCTTCAGCCGTTTTTCCGGCATAGATATTTACGTTAATCAGGTTCAATACATAATAGTCATCGCCGGGAAATTTATTATAGCCTTCCTTAACAATTTTTTCGTAGGATGCTGAATCCTTTATTTGTTTGTATTCGTCGGCAAGGCGTTGATAAATTTCGGTTTCTTTATAAGCGCCATTGTCTGTGTAAGGTTTGCTTATCAGTTCTTTATATATGGCAATAGCCGCCTGATGGTCAGGAATCAGTGAAGCCATCAACCCTGTGTAATAGCGTATTTGCAATTCAGTTGTATCCCCTTCGACAATACCCCATTTTTCATCTTTAAACATGGGCATAGAAGGAATATCGCCATACAGTTTGAAATTATCATACGCTTTTTGATAGTCTTTTTTATCATTCGCAAAAAGACCGGCATTGATGTAAAAAGGACGGTTAGCCCTGACCATGGATCGAATGTCTTTTAGATATTTGGGTTTGATTTTCCCTTTATCATCCGGCAACTGATCCAGTTCTCCGGCTTTAAGAAAGTACGGTAAAATAGCATCCAAAGCGCTGTACATTACTTCTTCGTTCGGTTGTTTTCCTAAAATTTGCAACGCTCTTTCCGTATCAAACTGTTTGTTTTCGATGAGACCGGCAACATACCATGCTTCCGCGCTATTGGCTGTTTCCGGATTAGCCAGCGCCTCTTTGATAGATTTCCGCGCTTCTTCAAAGTTTGGCGGTGCGCTGTTCATTTCATTTTTCGCATCACTTACGGCTTTTTTCTGCCCAAAGGAGAGGCTAACAAGAAAACACAATACTCCTGTAAATACAATTTTTTTCATAATCTTAAATTATTATATTATTATTATTTTATTCATACTGCAAAATTATAAATTAATCGTTAATTTCCTCCAAATCCCAATCATTTTTAGCATTTTTTTCGTCGAAATCAACTTTTTTTATGTTCTCTTCTTCTATTTGTTCCATATCTGTCTCGGAAATGACTTTACAGACAGAAGCAATTTCATCGTTCCGTTTTCCCAGATTAATTAAGCGAACGCCTTGGGTAGCCCGCCCAATTATACTCAAATCGGATACTTTCACTCGGATAGTTATCCCTGACTTATTGATAATCATTATATCGTTTTCGTCGGTTACGCTTTTGATTCCTACCAACCATCCTGTTTTTTCGGTAATATTCAAGGTTTTTACTCCTTTGCCTCCCCGATTGGTGATGCGGTAGTCGTCTATTTTCGATCGTTTTCCGTAGCCCTGTTCAGATACTACCAATATGGTTTCGTTTTCCAGGTCTTTCATGCAAATCATGCCGATAACTTCGTCGTCTTTCGTATCCAATGTCATTCCTTTTACGCCTGCAGCCGACCGTCCCATACAGCGGACTACTTTTTCGTGGAAACGAAGCGCCCTTCCTTTCCGGTTAGCAATAATGATTTCGTTGTTGCCGTCGGTCAAACGAACGCCAATCAGGGCGTCGTCTTCATGTAAAATGATTGCGTTCACGCCATCCCTGCGGGGGCGGGAATAGGCTTCGAGTAAAGTTTTCTTGATTATTCCCTTTTTCGTACAGAACATCAAATAGTGCGAATCGACATAATCTTTATCATTCAATTGATTCACGCGGATAAAAGCATTCACTTTATCATCGGGTTCGATGCTTAACAGGTTCTGAATAGCCCGTCCTTTCGATGTTTTTGTTCCTTCGGGGATGTCATAGACTTTCAACCAGAAGCAGCGTCCTTTTTGGGTGAAGAGCAACATGGTGGCGTGCATATTTGCCGGATAAATGTATTCTACAAAATCTTCGTCACGGGTTTCCGAGCCTTTTGCTCCAACTCCGCCGCGATTCTGCGAACGAAATTCGGCTAAGGGCGTGCGTTTGATGTATCCCAGATGCGATATGGTAATAATCATTTCATCATCGGCATAAAAATCTTCAGGATTGAACTCTTCGGTAGCGCGGATAATATCGGTTTTTCGTTTATCTCCATATTTATCCCTGATTTCTATCAATTCTGTTTCAATGATTTTCATCAGATGTTCTTTGTTTTCAAGAATATCTTTCAGTTCGGCAATGAGTTTCTGCACCTCTTCATATTCCAAATGCAATTTGTTCTGCTCCAAGCCGGTTAATTGCCGCAGACGCATTTCCACAATGGCGCGCGATTGTATTTCCGTCAAACCAAACCGTGCGGATAAACGCTCGATGGCTTCATTCGGACTCTGCGATGAACGGATAATGGCGATTACTTCATCGATATTGTCGGAAGCGATAATCAATCCTTCCAGAATATGCGCCCGTTCTTCGGCTTTACGCAAGTCGAAGCGGGTACGGCGGGTAACCACATCCACCCTGTGTTCGACAAAATATTTAATCAGGTCTTTCAGGTTCAATGTTTTCGGGCGACCATTAACCAAAGCGACATTGTTTACGCTGAAAGACGATTGCAAGGCGGTCAGTTTATACAGTTTATTCAATACCACGCTTGAATTGCCGTCGCGTTTAATATCCACCACGATGCGCATTCCTTCGCGGTCGGATTCGTCGTTCACATTAGATATTCCTTCTATTTTCTTTTCGCCGACCAAATCGGCGATGTGCTTGATTAATTCCGCTTTATTGACAAGGTAAGGAATTTCGGTAATAATTATTTTCTCTTTGCCATCTTTGACTTCGATTTCGGCTTTTCCGCGCAGGATGATGCGGCCTCTTCCGGTTTCAAAAGCATCACGCACTCCAGCATAGCCATAAATGGAAGCGCCGGTTGGGAAATCAGGCGCTTGAACATATTGCATTAAACCCGCGACATCAATTTCGCCCTGTGAATCGATATAAGCCAGGGAGGCATTGATGCATTCGGTCAGATTATGAGGCGGCATATTGGTAGCCATTCCTACGGCAATACCTGATGCTCCGTTAATTAATAAATTAGGAATACGCGTAGGTAAAACCGTTGGCTCTTTGCTTTTATCATCATAAGTCAATTGGAAATCGACCGTTTCTTTATCGATATCCTGTAGCATTTCTTCAGCTAATTTACTCATTCTTGCCTCCGTATAACGCATAGCTGCCGGAGAATCGCCATCGACCGAACCGAAATTACCCTGCCCGTCCACCAGCAAATAACGCAAAGCCCAAGGTTGAGCCATACGCACCAGCGTACCGTAGATCGACGAATCGCCGTGGGGATGATACTTACCCATCACATCGCCCACAATGCGTGCGGATTTTTTATAGGGTTTGTCGGAATTGCTTCCTATTTCATTCATACCATATAAAACCCTCCGGTGAACCGGTTTCAACCCGTCCCGTACATCCGGCAAAGCTCTGGATACAATGACGGACATCGAATAATCGATATACGCCGATTTCATCTGGTCTTCAATGTCAATTCGAATGATTCTGTCTTGATTATCTGTCATGTAGTTATATTACTTAAAATTATATCTGTATATACTCTGAAAAATCACGCTAAGGTACAACTTTTTCTCTTAATATTAAAATTTTTTGGAAAATAATCAATGCATTCCGAAATACGCCGTCATTGTAAGCGTAGCGAAGCAATCCAGATTTACCACCCACCCCCTGAAGGGGACTTTAGCGCGCCTGTCATTGCGGGCTTGACCCACAATCCCCTGTTTTGGAAACGTTTTTAAATTGAACCGCTTGCTACAGGAAAATGGTAGCGAAGGGTACCGATAATCGGTAGTGGTCGGTACCGGTAGATAAGCATAAAAATAATTCAGGATAAGTAACAACATTTGACTTCATATAGGCGTTGTTAATGAATGCGTTGGAGACACGCCCAGATCGATGCCTTAGAGCTGGGCAGATCGAGGGCTTAGATATGGGCAGATCTAAGAGGTAGATATGGGCGTGTCTAACCCATAGAGTCGGGCGTGTCTCCGGCAATAAAATGACCGGCTCTCTTCAGATGCTTTTTATCTTTTGTTTTTCAAGATATTATAACCAAAACATAAAAATATTAGTTTACTATGTTTTTTATTCTTAATTTTGCCACAGCTTTTATTTATTAAGGCTTGAGCCTTGCTTTTAAGACGACCGAAGCGGAGCTTCCGCCGAGCGAGGGGGATGAATAAGTGTGTAATTTGGCAAACATAAAGAACAATGGAACACGACGAATTATTGCAAATACTTGACAATCTGCGTAAATTGCCTGCAGAAACCGAAATAGTGGAGTTCAAGGAGGCGAAGAACAATTTTGATTTTTCAGATTTGGGCAAATATTTTTCAGCCCTTAGCAACGAAGCCAATCTGAAAAACAGAAAGTTTGCGTGGTTGGTATTTGGCATTGAAAACAAACGACACGCCATTGTAGGCAGCAAGTTTCGCTCTCGTCGCAAAGACTTGGACAGTCTGAAAAAAGAAATTGGAGATAAAACAATCAATCGTATCACTTTCATTGAAATTTATGAAATCAATGATTATCCAGAAGAAGGTCGTGTGATTATGTATAAAATACCGGCTGCTCCCAAAGGAATACCGGTTTCGTTTGATGGACATTATTATGGTCGCGACGGAGAATCATTAGTTCCGCTAAATCTCGAAGAGATAGAACGGATAAGGGCGCAGGTAATCACAGATGATTGGAGCAGCGGAATAATAGAAGATGCAACTCTTTCTGATTTAGATGAAACGGCGATTGCTAAAGCGCGCGAAAATTACAAAACAAAATTTCCCGACAAAACCGACGAAGTAGATAGTTGGGACGATATTACTTTTCTCAATAAAACAAGAGTAACGATAAAAGGGAAAATTACACGAACCGCCATATTACTTCTTGGAAAAGAAGAATCGGAACATTATCTCGTTTCTGCCGATGCAAAAATAAGATGGATATTGAAAACACTTGATAATCAGAATAAAGACTATGAAATTTTTTCCATTCCTTTTTTATTGGCTGTGGATAAAGTTTACGGTAAAATTAGAAATCTGAAATATCGTTATTTACCCGAAGGTACATTATTTCCTAACGAGGTTTTGCGTTATGAACCTTTCGTTATCCGTGAATCGCTTAATAATGCGATTGCTCATCAGGATTATACTAAAGGCGGAAGAATAAATGTTATTGAAATGGAAGACGACCATCTAATTTTTACCAATTTAGGCAGATTTATTCCAGGGTCGATAGAAAATGTAATTGACAACAATGCGCCCGAAGAACATTACAGGAACAAATTTTTAGCAATGGCAATGTTTAACCTGAACTTGGTAGATACCATCGGAAGCGGAATTATAAAGATGTTCAATGCTCAAAAAAATAAATTCTTCCCTCTACCAGATTATGACGTTTCAGGGGAAAAGGTTAAAGTAACCATTATTGGTAAGATATTGGATATGGATTATGCTCGTTTGTTGGCACAGAACCCATCTCTTTCGCTCGACGAAATTTTGATGTTAGACAAAGTGCAGAAAAGAAAAAACATTTCGGAAGATGAAATCAAATATTTGAGAAAAAAGAAGTTTATTGAGGGAAAGAACAATAACTATTATTTGTCATATCGAGTAGTTAAGCCTACCAAAGACGAAGGACTTATATCCGAATATGTGACAAATAAAAGTTTCGATGATGAATATTTCAAGAAATTAATTTTTGAATACATCGAAAAACAGGGAAGAACAAGGCGTAAGGCAATTGACAATCTGATCATGCCTAAACTTTCAAACGTGTTATCGGATAAACAAAAAAAAAATAAAGTTACAAATTTTCTTTCTGCCTTACGTATGAATGGGAAAATTGTAAGTTCAGAATATGGTATTTGGGAGATTAAACGAGTTTTAAACGAGTTTTAAACGAGTTTTAAACGAAAATATAATTTAATCAATTGAATTAGTTTGTTTTGTAATTTTGCTACCGACAACAAATAACCGATGCATCATAGAAATGACAGATAACAAATTTTTTTTTAATCTTTTGTATATTCAGGAAAAGTTCGTAACTTTGCAAGCCGATTATTATCCAAATCATTAAGTGTTTGATTATAACCTTTTTATTCCAAATTGATTTCAAGTCGAAAAGGGGGCAAGTCAGACAAAGTATTTAATAATTAAATAAAAATATAAAGTGGATACATTAAGTTATAAGACCATTTCTGCAAACAGAGCAACTGTCAGCAAGGAATGGGTCGTAGTTGATGCAGACGGACAGCATTTAGGCCGTCTTGCATCTAAAGTGGCAAAACTTCTTCGGGGCAAATACAAGCCCAATTTTACTCCTCATGTCGATTGCGGCGATAATGTGATCATCATCAATGCTGATAAAGTGGTTTTAACCGGTAATAAATGGACTGATCGCGTATATCTTTCCTATTCCGGCTATCCCGGAGGACAAAAAACAAGCACTCCGGAAAAGCTGTTTAAAAAAGGCAGCGACAGGCTGTTCCGTAAAGTCATAAAAGGGATGCTTCCCAAAAACCGTCTGGGAGACCAAATTCTTACCAATCTGCATGTATATGATGGAAACGAACATAAGCATGAAGCGCAACAACCCCGAATAATTGATATTAATTTACTTAAATAATAATGGAAGCAGTAAATGCATTAGGAAGACGCAAAGCAGCCATTGCGCGCGTCTATGTCAAAGAAGGAAACGGAAAAATAGTAATTAACAAGCGTGAATTTGAGACCTATTTCCCGTCATCTCTGTTGCAATATGTTGTGAAACAGCCGCTCAATAAATTGGGCGTTGCCGAACGCTACGATATCACAATCAATTTGCAAGGGGGCGGCTACAAAGGTCAATCGGAAGCAGCCCGTTTGGGTATTGCCCGTGCAATGGTGAAAATTAAGCCGGATAATAAACCGATATTACGCTCAGAAGGTTTCATGACTCGCGACCCGCGAGAAGTGGAAAGAAAAAAGCCGGGAAGACCGAAAGCAAGGAAACGATTTCAATTCTCGAAAAGATAAATCTTATTACCCTCCCGCTCCCAAAAGGGGGAGACGGGGAAAAAAGTCCTCTTTAGGGGATTTAGGGATGTAAATAGTTTAGTATCTAAACCGGTTAGGACTTATTCCGCAAGCCGATTGCCGAATAACTACTTAGCGGTTGAGTAATAAAAAAGAATGTAAACAAACACAAATTAAAAAATGTCAAGAGTAACTTTTGAACAACTATTGGAAGCCGGTTCGCACTTCGGACACCTGAAAAGAAAGTGGAATCCAGCGATGGCTCCCTACATTTTTATGGAGCGTAATGGTATCCATATCATAGACCTTCACAAAACGGTCGTAAAAATTGAAGAAGCGGCAGCAGCGCTCAAACAGATTGTTAAATCGGGGCGTAAAGTATTGTTTGTAGCCACGAAGAAACAGGCAAAACAGATTGTCGCCGACAAAGCGATTGCCGTTGGTATGCCTTATGTCACAGAACGCTGGCCCGGCGGAATGCTGACTAACTTTCCTACTATCCGCAAAGCGGTAAAAAAGATGACGACTATCGACAAGATGTCAAAAGACGGGACATTCGACCAGCTTTCCAAAAGAGAAAAATTGCAGATTACACGACAGCGCGCTAAATTGGAAAAGAATCTGGGGTCAATCGCCGACTTGAACCGCTTGCCATCCGCCTTATTCATAGTGGATGTAATGAAGGAACATATTGCCGTAGCAGAAGCCAATCGTTTGGGTATTCCGGTTTTTGCCATTGTAGATACCAATTCCGATCCCAATCCGATTGATTTCGTTATTCCCGCCAATGATGATGCAACCAAATCCATTGAAGTGATTTTGAGCACACTTTGCGGAGCAATAAACGAAGGATTAGAAGAACGTAAAGTTGAAAAATTAGACGCGCCTTCTGAAAGCGAAGAACAGCCTGTCAGGCGAGAAAGAAGAGCTAAAACGTTGAGACGAAATGTCATCGCTAAAGACGATGAAGCAGCGTTAAACGCAAATATTGCAAGCAAATTTGTGAAAGAAGAAGAATAATTCAATTAAGAATTAAAAATTAGGAATTAAGAATTAAAGAAGATATATGGCAGTAACAATGGCAGATATTGCGCATTTGCGCAAAATGACCGGCGCTGGAATGATGGATTGTAAAAATGCACTGACAGAAGCCGAAAACGATTTTGAAAAAGCGATCGAGATTATTCGTAAAAGAGGACAGGCTATCGCAGCCAAGCGGGAAGATAGAGACGCTTCCGAAGGTTGCGTATTAGCGGCGACCGACGGTGATTTTGCCGCAATTGTAGCGGTGAAATGTGAAACCGACTTTGTTGCCAAAGGACCTGATTTTATTGGTTTGACCCGAAATATTTTAAATACGGCTTTAGCCGCCAAACCGGCAAACGCAGAGGCATTGCTGGCAACATTAATCGATGGACGTTCTGTTGCGGAATGGATTACCGACCGTATCGGCGTTACCGGCGAAAAAATGGAATTAGGCGCTTATGAATATCTTACCGCTCCTACAACGATTGCTTACATTCACCCCGGCAATAAATTAGCGACTATTGTCGGGCTAAATTTGCCGTACGTAGAAAATCAGGTGGCAAAAGATGTAGCAATGCAGGTAGCGGCTATGAATCCGGTCAGCGTGGACAAAGCGACTGTTCCTCCCGAAATTGTGGAACGCGAAAAGAAAATCGCCCGCGAAAAGGCGATTGAACAGGGAAAACCGGAAACGCTTTTAGACAGAATAGCCGAAAGCGCCTTAATCAAATACTACAAAGATTTCACCCTGTTGATGCAGGATTATGTGAAAGACACGAAAATAACCATTGACGATTATCTGAAGAAACAGGATAAAAATCTGACGGTTACAGGTTTTAAACGCGTAAATTTGAATGTAGAATAGAGTAGTTTTTTGTAAGTTTTCATAATGATGGAAAAGGTTGCTTCATTTTATCTGAGCAACCTTTTTTTTGTATAACGCAACTGAAATTTTCTTATTGCGAGCTTATTTATTATCAAGCGTATTCAGTTTTGCCAACCAAAGAATCGAATAAAAAAGTCCGAATGGTCCTACAATAAATGTAGTAGGTACCCAAACATCCCAAGAAAGATTATGTCTGAATATAAGAAGGCATATTAGAAACAAAAATGGGAAACAAATCAAACCAAACATTGTAGTTCCTTTGGCATTAGCTCTTGTCATCATGTTATTATTTAATGAAAAAATGGCATGAGCGATATAGTAAATGCCAAATAATCCTCCACTTAAAGGTGCGGCAACAATTCCTATCGCCGACAGAATTTTCATGAATTTGATATCATCCCTGCCTGTTTTTTGCCAGGTCTTTTTAACCTCTACCGGAGTTTTAGTTTCTTCGGGCGCTCTGTCTTTTTTGAATTCCGGGAAAAGACTTTGAATTTTCACAAGCAATTCACCAAAATGTTTTTCAGGATTCGGGAAAGCGTCAATCCAGTTAATCGTTTGCAGGTGATAAGCTTTTGCATTCGAATAGTCTATATCCTGAATTCTGAAAGGGATTATCGGATGATGATTCTTCAGGCACAAAGCAATTTCTTTGTTGATTTCCTGAGAGACATTGGAAGACGAGGAATGTACATATACCAGCGCTCTGCAATTTTCTATTGCCGGCGGTATATATTCTGCCCAGTCCGATCCTATCGGAATATCTCTAAAGGCAATCCAGCAACGAACGCCGTTTTGTTCAAGATAAGCAGAAAGACCTTCTACAATTTTTTGGTCTTTCATCGAATAACTGATAAATACATCATGTGTCATACCGTTCTATTTTTTATTTTGATTGATTATCTAAAATTTTAATCATTAAATTGATGGCATCATAGTCTTTAGCCTGTTGTTCTTCTGATAATTTTTCCCATTGTATCAGGCAGTCATGACGCTTAAGGTCGTTGTTTCTCTCGCCGAGAAGCCAGCCATTGGCGAATTTTTCGAGCATCCATCGGCGGTGTTCCATCATGGCTAATGTCTCCTTTTCATTATCGGAAAACGAAATCAATCGATTCTTAAAGTCTTCAAATTTTTCGCCGCGAGCAATATAAATTCTTAAATAATTATCCAGAATCTGATTTCGGTTCGATTGTCTGAAATGTCCCGGCATTTCGTCCCACTCCTTATTCTGTTTGTATAAAGTATTCCAAAAATAATGAGTTTCTTTTGCTCTGTCTTCTATATTTTTATCCAATTCAAAGACATAATCGGCGATTTGCTCAAAAAGATTTATGATGAAGATATTTTTCTTTTCCCATTCGTTTTTCAAGACTTCATTCAATGTATCAGCTTCGTTACAGACAACAAGAATATTATTATCTTTTCGATTTTCCCCTAAGAGATAACGGGTTTCAACGGCTTGTTTAATGGCTTCTACCGGATTATCGCTGCAAATCAAAACGGAATCAAACTGTTTTCCGGTTTCTATTTCATTGACTGTTTTGATTTCGGCAAAATCATGTAAATAAGAATATTTTCGCTGAAAATAGCGAATTCTTCTCGTATTTCTTTCTACTATCGTAAATCGGAACGATTCGCGTTGCATTGTAAGACAATGCGCCAGATTAATCAAAGCCGCTTCTGTTTTTTCGGACAGACCGATAAGCAGAATTTCGGGCGGAGTTTTTATTACTTTGGGTAAAATCTTATCTATATTTGTTGCAATTCCGTAGTTCATTCCCATTTCAGTAATATTAAAAGGGATTCCGTCAAAAGTTTCGGTTTTGTATTTGAACAGGTCGGATTCTTCCAGAATGGTTTTCAACTCACGGTCTTTGATTAAGACAAAACATTTTAGCGCCGTCTTTTCTCTTTTTTCGTTTTTCAGATAGGAGAAAGCCGCCCGTGCAATTTTCACATTCATTTTGTCGTTATCGATAATGGCGTAGAGTTTGCTTGCTTTTTCGAGTTTGGCTTTCTTCCAAAAATCGTCGTCAGTGAAATTGCCAATAAGTAATTTGACGCCCTGTGATTTTAAGGATTCGGCGTATTTATTTGTTTCTTCGGCAATGACAATCATTTGTTTACCTTTGTATTTTTCCGTCAAACTGATTGTTAGCTTGTTTAAACCACAAATGACGGTATGATTTTGATAAACAAGTATTCTCAGGTTTTTAAGGGCTTGGGGCGCTATAATTTCAAAAAACAAACGGAAGGTCGCCCATAAAAAAGCGGCAAAAATCACCCATCTTCCTGCTTGTAATTGCCACGACATTTCATCGGGAAACGAATGATGCAAAATAAACATTTGAAATGTTTCATAAAGACTATTCGGAAAGTTGCTTCTTTCCTTCATCAGTCCCCAAATACTTAAAATGCTACCTGTTATCGCAAAAATCGACCAGACAATTATCCACCAGTTTTTGCGTAAAAAACTAAAGGACGGCGCTTTTTTTCGTATCATATTTATTTTATACGTTATTTTCAAGAACAAAAGTACGAAAAAAAAATAAAAACCGTATCTTTGCATAAATATTAATCAAATAGACGTATGAAAAATCGAGTTATTATTATTGCATTATTTATTGTGTCAAGTATTTATGTACAATCTCAGACGAATGAAAACATTTTTTCGATGAAACTGGGAAACAGTAAATTTTTCCTTCTTTCCGAAGGACAACGAAGTGGAAGCACGAAGCTTCTGATTGGAGCAAAACCTGAAATCATTGCAAAATACGCTCCCAATGATTCTTTTCCTATGGCAGCCAATGCGTTTTTGTGGCAGGTCGATGGGAAAAATATTCTGTTTGATACCGGCTACGGCAAGGAAATGGTCAAGAATTTGCAATCGCTCGGGTTAAAGCCGGAAGATATCGATGCTATTTTCATTTCCCACATGCACGGCGATCACATTGGCGGACTGATTCGCAAAGGTCAGGCTACCTTTCCCAATGCAGAACTTTATCTGCCACAGGCGGCTTATGATTATTGGAAGAATGAGGAATTGATGAATCAAATGCCTGAAAATCTTCGTGAAGAATTTTTATTTTCCCAAAAAATCATGGAAGTTTACAAAGACCATTTGCATTTGTTTCAGCCGAATGCGATAGGAGGTCCTTATGATCAATCGGTTTTCCCCGGCATTAAAGCAATTGCCGCTCCCGGACATACGTCGGGACATACCGTTTATCTGATAGAATCGGGTAATGAAAGGCTCTTATACTGGGGCGATTTAGTGCATTCGATAACTATTCAGATGCCATTTCCCGACATAGCTGTTTCTTACGATGATAATCCACGAATGGCGACACAATCGCGTCTATTTCTTTTGCAATTTGTCAGTCAAGGGATTTTCGTCTCAGGCGCGCATATCCCCTATCCGGGAATTGGAACTGTAGAAAAATTAGACACCGGATATAAGTTCATTCCTGCTAAATAGGATTATCTCCAGCCTCCGCCCAAAGCGCGATAGAGAATAATTTTCTGCTGAATAATATTATTGTAAGTTGTATAAAGCGAAAGTTCGCTTGAGAGGACGCTGTTTTGCGCCGACAAAACATCGAGATAAGTTGCATATCCGTTCACGAGCAACTCTTGCGAATATTCGTAGGCTTTTTTCAGCGCATCCACTTGCTCTTTCTGATATTCTGCCTGTTGAGCGATGAAATGGATAGACGCTAAAGCGTTGGACACTTCATTACCGGCATCCAATAAAGTTTGTTTGAACAAAAGAAAGGCTGCCTCTTCCTGCAAACGGGCTACTTCTTTTTGGGTTTTCAAAGCCCGTCCGTTGAAGATGGGCTGCGTCAATCCGGCTACCACATTCCAAAGCAGTGAGCTTGGCATGTTAAACCAGTTAGCCAAACCTTTGGCATCGGGTCCGACTGAACCGCTCAAAGTCAGTTGGGGATACATGGCAGCACGAGCCGCATTGAACTGTTCATGCGAAGAGCGCAAGGCATATTCCGCCGCCTGCACATCCGGGCGATTACTCAACAACAGAGCAGGAACGCCTGCGTTCAGTGTTTCGGAATGAAAAAGCGTTAAATCAAAACTGCTTGAACGCAAAACAGGAGCGGGAGTTTTACCCAACAGCAGGCAAATATAATTTTCCTCAATGGCAATGGCGGCATTGATCTGAGGAAGATACGCTTCGGCGGAAGCTAATTGGGCTTTGGCTTGCAGTACGGCAACTTCGGTAACCTGAGCCGATTTTTTCAAATCTTGAACCGTTTTCAAGTAGTGAGTATAGCTTTCGATACTTTTTTCAGTGACCGCTCGCTGATGATCTAATGTTATAAGTTGATAATAGGCAGAAGCAATGTTTGCAACTATTTGAGTTTGAGTAGCGCGAAGCGTTGCTTCCTGTTGAAGATACTGGGCTTGCTGCGATCGCTTTGCGCTGCTCAATTTTCCCCAAATATCGGCTTCCCACCTTGCCGATGCAGCCATGTTTAATTCCGTATAAGGATTGGCAGGCCGCATCGAATTTCCATATTTCGATACATCGGAAACCGAGCCGCTCAAACCCAGATTCAAAGTGGGGAAAAAGGCAGCCTTGCTCTGTTTTAAGTATTCCGACATCTGTGCCAAACGGTTGATAGCTAACCGGACATTGACATTTGAATCAAGCGCTTCCGTTATTAATTGTTGCAATAAAGAATCGTTATAGAAGTCATGAAACCGAACCAATGCACAAGTTTGTGTAGTGTCGTTGTCTGCATAAGTACGGAATAATCCATCGACCGGCAGTTGCGCCGATCGTTTATAGGGTATTACCGCACAACTCCCAAATAATAAAATAACAACTAAAACTAAACCTAATTTATTTATACTCCGACGTTTCATTCAATTATTCAGTTATTCAATTACTCAGTTATTTTTTAATCAGATTACTTTTCTTCCGCATGGCAGCATCCAGCGAGCCGAAAATAATGTACATCGTTGGTATCACAAACACGCCGAACAAGGTACCTATCAACATACCACCCGCAGCCGCTACTCCTATCGAGTGATTGCCTGCGCTTCCCGCGCCGCCTTCGATTATCAGAGGCAACATACCGAATATGAACGCAAAAGAAGTCATCAGAATCGGACGCAGACGTGCGGTTGCCCCATCGATTGCCGCCTGCACAATACTCATTCCGTGTTCATGCCGCTGTCGTGCAAACTCTACGATCAATATCCCGTTTTTACCCAACAGTCCGATGAGCATAATAAGCGCTATCTGTACATAAATATTGTTGGTAAGTCCCCACATTTTTACGAAGAAATATACGCCAAACAGACCGATAGTCAGCGATAACATAACCGACCATGGTAGAATATAACTTTCGTATTGCGCGCTCAGAATAAGATAAACAAACAGGAAGCAAAGCAGGAAAATATAAAGCGCCTGACTGCCCGATTTTATTTCTTCGCGCGTCATCCCTGAATA
>JGI20166J26741_10525559_pt1 | contig 15772 bp, 10 predicted proteins | sample TergutCu122P5_FD_26741 | JGI IMG/M metagenome (IMG submission 26741)
AATTTGGAGTAGAATCTGTAAATGCTATTTTCAGGCTAAAGCTGCTTGTTGCAAATGAAAAAATAAGTTTAGAAAAATTAAAGAAGCAGATAGGAGTTGTGAATGATCTTGTTCCTGAGAAGACCAGAATAACTATTGAAGTTCGAAGGGAACTATTGAGTGCTTTAATTGAATTGCTATTACAATTTAAGAGGTTCGAAGCTGCGAGTCTTGCTGGAAAGATGCAGGGAAAATTTAGCAAGGTATTTAATTTCAAGTGCAACATGAAAGATATGAAGTTTTATCTTGAAAAAGCTATGTTAAATGAAGTTTCATTAAAAAAATTATTAGCCACTTCTATAGCAGAAATGACTAACATAAAATAAAAGATTACTATTCACTATTACCATTATTCACCATTCATTATTCACTGTTACTTGGATTTCTTCAAAAATTTTACTAAAGATGAGGTAGGACTGTTTGCTATGCTTAAAATCACGATTTTTAATGCCTACTCCTACCTACTTGCTAAGTTCCAGTTTTATTTCTTACGATTTAGTCGAAACTTTTTACATAAAAGTTGTAACACATATAGCTGTACTTTCTTTGAGGTGGAGTTAACTTTAAACATAATAAAATTTCACAAACCAATATCCATTTTTATTTGCACCAATTCGCTCAACTGCTCCTGCTTCTTTTAAAATTTTAATATTATTTTTTACATTGCGTTCATTTATTCCAAGCTTACCTGATAAAATTTTTATCGTTATGTATGGATTTGCTGCCATCAAATTTATAATTAAGCGTTGAATGTTGTTAGGTGTAAAACTTAAGGCATCTATTGTGGTGTCTTTTAAGTATTCTATGGTGTCCTCCTTTACTAGATTTTTGGTGTTGTCTTTTTTAGCATCTGCAGCACTATAAAATGTTACGGAAAACTCACGATTATGCTTAAATTCAAAGATTGGATCCGGATTTTTAAATTTCCTGCAAGCTTCAGTTATTTTTTCTATACCCCTCCCCCAGGATTCGATCATACCAGTGCGGAAAAATGTACTCGCTATAAACGGGTTATAAGGCGCAGAACGGTGAGTAGCAAGCAAGTCCTTTACTGATAAGTTTTCTGGTAAATGTCCATCATTGTAAATAATGACTTTATCATCGTAAACCTTTATTTGAATAGGTATGCCTGTGCTATAATCTCGATGAACTATGGCATTTGTTATAGCTTCACGAAATGCTGCATGTGGTACTGGAAATGTTTCTACCCGTTGGATACCTTCATAACTTATGATTCCTTTAAAGTAGTTAAGATAGACAGTCTCCATAACTTTATCCACCATTGAAATTAATGGACCATGAATTTCATGTTGATATAGTAAATCTGCATCGTTAGTGAATTTACCAACTTTAATATATGCACCTGGTACCCATTTTTCAGGACTCTGATGGAATAATAATATAGCTGCACGTTTGATATAGTTGCCTTCAGTAAGTTGTAATGTATCGAGCAATTCTTCGTCAGTGATCTGTAAATTTTGCTCTGTAAGTCTCATGCTCTCTATTGCTTTTCTTCTGAATATTTTAAAAGCATCACCATCTATTTCGCTCACTTTTATGCGTGGAATAGGAACTCCATCCCATGTTTTGCCTTGTTTACGGAGCATAAATTCATCTAAAGCATTTCCTGTTAATTCCTGTGTTGTACTGCCAGAGCGATAATAGTATTTGCCATGGTAACTTATTGGATATGGGTACGGCTTTACTGTTATTGTTATATATTTTCTGCTCATTTCGTCTTTAATGTCAACATCTGCTATAATACCCATTGCATCCCTAAGCTTATTAGGTAAGTCCTCCATAAGTTTCCTTGCACCGTCTATTCCAACTATTACACCATCATCGTTGCGACCAATATCAAGAACACCACCACTTGCATTAGCAAAACCGCAGATTGTTTTCATGTATTCATCCCGCCAAGTTTCCTTCCATTCTACATTTTGGCTTTCCAAGATAGTCTCCTCCTGCATATTTTTAAAGTTTTCAAGTTTTGCTTGCTTTATCCTACCATCTACAGGTTTTTGTGCATCCTTAGGAATTATCCATATATCACCAAGTTTAGCTGCATCTTTGATCTGACCGTTATCGCACAAATTTTGAACACGCCTAATTGTTATTCCCCATAGCTCTGCTGCTTCTTTTGTTGTCATAAAGTCCATTTTATCGACCTCACATGATTCTTTTGCAATCATTATATAACGTTATAACGAATGTTTCAAGTATTTTATAGTGTCTTTTTAGGTGTCTTTTACCTCAATTATCTTGTTTATGGTGTCTTTTTTATCTTTTTCTCTGTTTATAGTGTCTTTATTTCGTTTATTGTTTCTTTTATATTTGAGCAAAAAAATAAATGGACATATAAATGCCCACCTATGCTATAATTCTCATATAATAATTATAAAGACAAATAAATATTTATTAACTTTCCATTTGTTGTGCAATAAGCGATGAAGTAATCTCTGCAATTCTAAACTCAACATCGCCCATTTTATTGCTTTCTTTAGATGTAATAATGACAGCTCCTGTTGTATCCCCTTCAGCAACGATTGGGGCAATTATTTGTTCTGCATATTTTTCTTCAGCTTCTTCCCCTTCATAAATATCGACCATGCTGTTTCTATCATTTATGTTGAATTTTATAAGTCGTCTTTGTTCTATTATTTTTTCCAAATCCTTGCTGATTTTTTTATCTAAATACTCTTTCTTTGACCCTCCACTTACAGATACTATAGTATCTTTATCACAAATGATGACCATCCTATTAATAGATTTATTTATAGCTTCTGTATATCCTCTAGAAAATTCCAATAAGTCGCCAATTGGTGAATACTTCTTTAATATTATCTCTCCATCCTTATCGGTAAATATTTCAAGGGGATCGCTTTCTCTTATTCTCATTGTTTTTCTTATTTCTTTTGGAATGACTACTCTACCAAGTTCATCTATTCTTCTAACTATACCAGTGGCTTTCATTCTTAACCCTCCTACATAAAAAAGTATCGTAATATAACATTACTATTATTATAATAAATAAATACATAATTATACATTAATATAAAAAAATGTATTTTTTAGAATTTATATCATCAATTTCCTTTAAACTCTTCAGAAAGATTAATGAAATATTTTAGTGATGTTTATAAAATATAAAAAAAGCTCTGATCAATTTTCAAAATCAAAGCTTTTAAATAACATTTATTTAGTATTAATTAAATTATTTTGATATTTTGTAGTTACAACAGGTAAATCAGTTTTATAACTCTGGAGGAGTGCAGTCTTTTCATTAGTTTTTCTATCCTGATATATTTTATCCGATATGATTGGTTTCATCTTCTCATAATCGTCTCCATCTAAAGTGATGCTGTTTAATTTGATTATGTGATAACCATATTGTGATTTAACAGGGTCTGATATTTGACCTGGATTGAGTACTTTGGCTCCTGCAACATAGCCAGCGTCTAATGTCCCAAATGTAACATCGCCAACTTTTCCACCATTAGCTTTTGTTCCTGTATCATCTGAATATTCTGTTACCATTGCAGCAAAATCAGCCCCAGCATCGAGCTTTGCTTTAACTTCTTTTGCTCTTGCTAATGCCTCTGCGTCAGTCCTTATAGCTTTAGTAGTATCATTAGGATCATTGATGGCTATTAAAATATGGTCTGTATCTAACTTGTTATAATCACCTTCATAAGTTGCTTTGTTTGTATCAAAATCTGATTTTATTTCGTCATCAGTTGGCTGTGGTACATTTTTAAGGAGTTCATCCCAGATTAAATTTACCCTTTCAGTTTTTGTTTGATAATCTATATAAGTTTTTTCAGTTATACCCATGGATTTAAAGTAATTATCATAGCTTGCTTGATCAAACGTACCAGTGGTATTAGTAGTAGTACTATTTGTAGTATCTGTACTATCTGTAGTATTAGTTGTTGTAAAATTTGCTTTGAAATCGCTCATATTTTTATCAACTGCTGCTTGTAATTTAGTTTGATCTACAGTTATTTTTTGTTTCTCAGCTTCGACGATTACAGCTTCTGCATCTATCATTCCGCTCAATGCTTGACTTTTATATTGAAAATAAGTTTGTATATCTGTATTTGGATCTAAATTAGCTCCCATATACATAGCATAAAGTTGTGCTTCTGCCCATTCGTAGCTACTATCTATCTCACCTCTTGTTATCTTTACCTTTCCTACAGTAGCTACCGTTTGCCTGTCTATTGCCTCTTTAGTTTTAATTATTAAATTGCAAGAAGAAAAGAACAAAGTATATGTAATAGCTAATCCTGTAATCAATATTCTGTGTTTTTTCATATTTAACCTCCTAGACATTTCATGAGTCCTATTCTACCATAAATTCGTATATAATAAAATGATGAATTAATGTAAACTTAAAAGAATTTTTTCTAAGTCAAATAAGAGATTCTCTTCATTATTGATTTTATAAGCAAAAGTAGGCTTTGTTTCCATAGATTTATAATAAATTGTGTTATGACTTCCATTTATTATATGCTGAATCTTCTTAACATCCATCTTAAAATTGTCCTTATAAGCGAATAAAATCTCTCCTGATTTCTGTTTTAATTCTTCTATGCCAATATCCCTTGCTAAACATTTAATATATGCAATATTTATTAAATTATTTACAGAAGTAGGTATATTGCCAAATCTATCCTCTAATTCTTCAACTATTAAATTTTTATCTTGCAGGTTCTCTATAGCTGCAATCTTTTTATAAACTTGAATTTTCTCCACCTCATCACCTATAAACTCGCTTGGTATATAGGCATCTACTTTAATTTCAATGGTAGTTTCAAGAGCTTCTTCTTTTTTTTCACCTTTTAAGATCTTAATAGCATCTTCAAGCATTTTACAATATAGGTCATACCCCACTGCAGCCATATGCCCATGCTGTGCTGAACCCATTATGTTCCCTGCTCCTCTTATTTCTAAATCCTTTAAAGCGATTTTAAATCCAGAACCGAGTTCAGTATAATCTTTTATCGCCTTTAATCTCTTTTCGGCAACTTCAGTGAGTATTTTTTCTTTTCTATATGTGAGATAACAGTATGCGATTTTATTCGTCCTTCCTACCCTTCCACGCAATTGATAAAGCTGAGATAATCCAAGCTTATCTGCATCATTCATGATTATTGTATTCACATTTTGAATATCCATTCCTGTTTCAATTATCGTAGTAGTTAAAAGCACATCATATTCATTTGTCGTAAAATCCAGGATGACTTTTTCAAGCTGCCTTTCATTCATTTGACCATGAGCTACCACGATTCGAAGTTCAGGCACAAGTTTTGATAGATAGTCCCTCATCTCTAAAATGTTTTCCACTCTATTGTGCACAAAATACACCTGACCACCTCTTGAAACTTCCTTAAGCATAGCATCCCTTATCAATTGATCATTATACTCCACAACGTATGTTTGTATCGGATATCTCTCTTCAGGTGGAGTTTCAATTACACTTATATCTCTCACACCTACAAGTGACATGTGGAGTGTTCTGGGTATTGGAGTTGCACTTAGAGTAATTACATCGACATTTTTTTTAAAATGCTTTATCTTTTCCTTGTGAGTTACTCCAAATCTTTGCTCCTCGTCCACAATCAATAGCCCTAAGTTTTTAAACTCTATATCCTTTTGAATTAGCCTATGAGTTCCAACTAAAATATCTAAATTCCCACTTTTTAAGTTTAAAAGGGTCTTCTTTTGTTCAGAATCTGATCTGAATCTCGATATCATATCGATGGTTACTGGAAAATCTGAAAAACGCTTTAGCATATTATTATAATGCTGTTGAGCTAATATTGTAGTTGGTACTAGAATAGCAACTTGCTTTCCATCCATAACTGCCTTAAAAGCTGCTCTAATAACCACTTCAGTTTTACCATAGCCTACATCTCCACATACTAGCCTATCCATTACCTTATCTGTTTCCATATCCCTTTTTATATCTTCTATTGCAAGGAGCTGATCTTGAGTTTCTTCGTATTCAAACTCATCTTCGAATTGCTTTTGCCAAACAGTATCCTTTGAAAACTTAAAACCTTTTATGGTACTCCTTTCAGCATATAGTTTGATTAAGTCCTGAGCCATATCTTCAACTTGTTTTTTGACTTTTTTCTTTGCCTTTATCCACTCTCCGCTTCCAAGTTTATTTATTCTTGGAGCTATTCCTTCAGATCCTATATACTTTTGAACCATATCTAATTGTTCAACTGGTACATATAATTTATCTCCTTTTTCATATTCTATCAATATGAAATCTTTCGTTACTCTATCAACCGTAAGCTGTATGATACCCTTATACACACCTATCCCATGGTTTGCATGAACTATATAATCACCTGACTTAAGTTCTGTAAAGCTCTTTATTTTGCTAACACCTTTACCTTGCGGCTTAGGTTTAGTTAGCTTTCTCTTTGCTTCTCCAAATACCTCCTTATCAGAAACAAGGCACACATTTAAATCTGGGAACTCGTAACCTCGGAGTTGGCTTCCAAATGTTATAACTAGATCTTTTTCGTTTAAATCCTCAAGGGTATCGCTATATCTTGACTTTAAATCATATTCCTTTAGAGTATTTACTAATCTCTCTCCTCTTGCTCTTGTACCAGAGAGTATAACCACTGAAAGCCCTCTTAGCATCTTATCTTTTATATCGTCAATTAATAGTTCAAGCTGTCCATGGTATTCATGTAGAGTTATTTCATTAAAATTCACAATGTATTTTGGTGAAATAAATTTGTAGCTCTTTGTAAATGCATCTATTGTAAATATATTTTCACATTTAATCCTTGAAAATAAATCTTCTTTACTATTTAGCAGATTCCCTTGATTTGGTAAAACCTCACCTCTTTGAAGGAGCATTTTATAAGTTTCCTCAAACTCTATGTAAACACTATCCAATTTCCCTTTGCATTTTTCAGGATCGTCTAAAAATACAAATGATCCCTCTACATAGTCTAAAAAGCTATTTGACTCTTCATAAAAATAGTTCATATAAGAATCTATATTTTCAAAGTAATAATTTTCTCTCAAATTATCTAAATTATGGGTTACATTTGAAGTTATTTTTTCTTTTATATCTTCACTGACATTGGAGGAAATAAAATCATTAAAATCTCTTTTTATATTTTCATATCCAAATTCCATTATTTCATCCGTTATGATCAATTCTTTTGCAGGGAATATATTTGCAGTGGCGATCTTATCAATGCTGCGTTGAGTTTCAACATTAAAAGTCCTTATAGAATCGACTTCATCATCAAATAGCTCAATTCTATATGGGAGAGGCTCAGTTGGACAAAATATATCTATTATTCCTCCTCTTACGGAAAAAAAACCTTTGCTTTCGCTTATTTCACTTCTTTTATAACCACATTCTATTAGCTTTTTAGTGATAGTCTTAATGTCCAATTTTTGTGAAACTTCAACTCTAAACTTATAATCACCATATAGTTTATGGGGAATAAGCCTTGTTGCTAAGGATTCGATGCAAGTCACTATGATCTTTTTATGGTTTGAAAGAAGTTCTCCAAATACTTTTAACCTTTCCCATCTCACATCACCTGATATACTATCGATATTGTAAAAGACGACCTCTTTTACAGGGAGATAATAAACAGATGGAGTGAAAAAGCTTAAATCTTCATATAGGTTTCTAGCTTCCAAATCGCTTTGAGTGAGGATTAGAATGTTCTCCTCATTGTTTTTAAAAATTGAATATATAAAATAAGCTTTTGAAGATTCAGATATTCCAAAAATTCCGATTGGGAATCTTCCTTTATTTATGCTATTTTTTATTTCTCGATATTCAGTACTGTTTTCTATAGGTTTCATTAAACCATCGAGTCTCATTATACCACCAGCCCTAATCTAATTTATGCCATTAAACCTATTCATAGCATGGTCAATTCCTTCATTTATGAAACAATCAATTGCTTCACAAGATAATTCAATGGATTTCTTCATCATAGTCATTTCCTCTTCATTAAATTTTCCTAAAACATGAGAGATTAAATCACGAGTTCCCGTTCCCACACCTAATTTAAGCCTGGAAAACTCAAATGTAGCTAAATTTAATATTATGTTTTTTAATCCATTATGACCTCCAGCACTGCCTTTCCTTTTAATCCTCAAAGTTCCCAATGGTAAATTCACATCATCGCATATTATTAAGATTTTATCCAATTCTATATTATAATAATCCACAAACTTCACAATTGACTCTCCTGATAAATTCATAAAAGTTAAAGGTTTTAAGATGATCACTTTTTCATCACCTATTCTACATTCTCCATAAGAACCATTAAATTTTTTATTTTTCATGGAAATACCTTTTACACCTGCATAATGATCTATAACCATAAACCCTGCGTTATGCCTGGTGTTTTCATACTCTTTTCCAATATTTCCAAGACCGGTTATTAAATACATAATACGCTCCTTAAACAAAACATTATAAACTATTAATTTGCCTTCTGAATTGTAAATGTAAATTCCACCCCTGTAGTGCCTACATTTTCAACCCAAATATCTTCTTTTAGCCTTCCGATTATAGCTCTAACAATAGATAAGCCAAGTCCTGTGCTTTCTTTTGAAGTCCTGGATTTATCTATTCTATAGAATCTCTCCCAAAGCCTGTTAAGGGATTCTTCAGGGATTTGGTTGCCTTCGTTATATATGGATACATATACTTTATTGCCCTTGGATATGACTAAAATAGATAACCTACCTTCTTTTTTGGAATACTTAACTGCATTATCTATTAAATTTGTTAAAACCTGGATTATCTTATCTTTGCACGTCAGGACCATCAGTTTGCTCTCTTCAAATTCAAGATCCAAGAGCAAGTTTTTTTGTTTCATTTTAGGTATAAACTTTTCAACAGAGAATTTTATTAAATCAACAATATCTATTTTTTCAATATCTATATTTAATGACTGATTATCTATTGATGACAAATCCAATAGATCGTTGATGAGCCTTATAAGCCTTTTTATTTCATTGCTTGCAATGCTTAAATAATGTTTAGTCTTCGATTCAGGAATCACTCCATCTAACATCCCGGATATAAAGCCATTTATAGAGGTAATAGGGGATCTTAATTCATGAGAAACATTTGAAATAAATTCCTGCCTGTTCCTTTCAGAATTTTCAATGGAGTCAGCCATTTTATTCAGTGAATTGGCAAGGGTTCCAAATTCATCATTGCTTTTAAAATCAACCCTTTTATTCACTTCGCCTGTAGAGATCTTATAAAGCACATCGTTGAATTTTTTAAGTGGATTGACAATTGCTTTTTTAGAGAAGAAGAGCAAAAAAAGCGAAGATAAAATAAGCATAATAACACCAAATATTAAAATAAAGATATTTGCATTCCAAATCAGACTATCAATATCTGAAAGCTCAGTATTGATGTTTACAATCAATTGAAGTTTGTTATTTGCAAAAATTGGTACAAATATTGAATAGACAGAAGCTTTACTTCCATCAAAAAATTTCCCTTTTAATTCAACTATATTATTATATTCCAATTCTTTGAAATATTCTTCTTTTAAATGTAAATTAGGCTCGATACTCTTTGGATATGATGAATATTTCATCATATCCAAATTTGTAGAACCTTTGTCATCAAATAGTATTATATCTAAATCTAATTTATCTGATATGTCTTCTAACTTTAATTTATTTTTGTTTAGAGAATATATCTTGTATATCAGCTGGGAATAAACCTTATCATCATCCTTTATTTTATTATAGATATATGATTTATACAACATCGATATAGATATGGATATTATTACGTGTATTAAAATAATCAAAGACATGTTTATTACTAATAATTTAGTAATAACTGTTCTCCTCATCACTTCACCTCAAATTTATAACCCACTCCCCACACTGTTTCAAGCTGCCATTCGTTATCACCTTGAAATTTCTCTCTTAATCTTTTAACATGAACATCAACTGTCCTTGAGTCGCCTGGATAATCATAGCCCCAAACTTCAGATAAAAGATCATCTCTAGTATAGACTTTATTTTTATTGCTAGCTAAATAATATAAAAGTTCAAACTCTTTAGGTGGCAATTTGTATATTTTATCATTATATGTCACAATATAAGAGCTATAATCGATAGTCAAATTGCTAAACTTGAGGATCTCTTTGTCAGAATTATCTGAAACATATCTCCTTAAAACAGCTTTGATCCTAGCTAAAAGTTCCTTAGGCTCAAAAGGCTTAACCAAGTAGTCATCTGCACCTATCTCAAGTGCCAATACCTTGTCAAAAGTGTTTCCCTTTGCAGTGAGCATTATAACAGGAATTTGGCTATTCTTCCTTATCCACTTAAGTAAATCGATTCCATCAATAATGGGCAGCATAATATCTAGTAATACTAAATCCGGATTATATATATGAAATTGATCTTGTGCAACCTTTCCATTGTTGCACAATTCTGTTTTATATCCACTACTTTCTAGATACACTTTTATTACTTCTGCAATACTTTCATCGTCATCTACAATTAAAATTTTTATTTCCTTGTTTGACATCATACATACACCACCAATACTAATTTTATCTGCTCGTTTTATATATTTTATCTCTTAAGTAATTAAAGTATAATTATTTCTTTTTCTTTTTTATAACCCAGCCTTCTTTGTTAACTTGTCTCGCTCTAGAATATCATTAGGATACGCATAATCCATGAACATTATACAATCGTATTTCTTTGCATCCTCTAAGAGATAATTAAAAAGATCAGCCTTTTGTACATCTTCTTTTTCATTCAAATACCTCACATAAATATTTTTCAAATTTCATATCTATAAAGTTTTGAGAGCAAATCTTTATAAACCTTTGATAAATCAATTCTATTATATTTTTATGTTCAAAGCAAATATTTTGATACATATTCTATAATTTTTATGAAAACTCACTCAAAATAAAAAGGAGTATAGCTACTCCTTCTCTTCCTTATCAATTTGCTTTGTATCCATAAGAGCCTTCTGTTTAATATAAGCATCTATTATAGCTTTTTGTAATTCTTCTCTTGTTTCCGTATTTACTGGATGTGCAATATCTTTAAATTCTCCATCTGGCGTTTTTCTACTTGGCATAGCAATAAATAAGCCATTTTGACCTTCAATAATTTTAATGTCATGAACTACAAATTTACCATCAAATGCAACTGAAACAACAGCTTTCATCTTTCCATTATTAGAAATTCTTCTAACTTTAATATCGGATATTTGCATAAAATCTTCTCCCCTATCATTTATATACTTGACTTTTTATTGCTATTTATTAAGATAATCAGTTCTTTATATAAAATAATTCATAAGTAAAAACATATCTTCTGTTATCTGCTTTAAGCTAAATTCCTCCCTTGAACAAAATAGAATGCGAATGCATATAATACTATTATTGATGTATTGCTTTCTTATTTTACTTCAAGAATTTAAATGTATTGTTAATATTCTCATAAAGTGACCATTTTTTTTCATATAAGGATAAAATTAATTTTAAGTAAATTAAGCTACTAAATATATGTTGCCATACATATATTATAGTTTATGTGAATATATTCAAATAATACACTATTGAAGAAAAACTTTCTATAGTTATATTATAAAAAACGGTGGCTATAAAAAAATTTAATAGAAATTTAATGGAAATTTAATATTTTTTGATTTTTTGTGTATAATAATAATAATATATAAAGTTTGAGCTAATATTTATTTTTTGAGGTGAATGTATGAGAGAGTATAAAAGCATTTATTTCATTGGGATCGGTGGAAGCAGCATGAGCGGACTTGCAGAGATTATGCTTGAAAAAGGTGTATCTATTATAGGTTCAGATAGAACAAGCAATGCTCTCATCGAAAAATTAATGAAAAATGGTGCAAAAATCCATATTGGACATTCTTCTTCTAATATGGAAGATGTTGATTTAGTGGTTTATTCAGCTGCTATTTCATCTGATAATGAAGAATTATTAAAAGCTAAAGAACTAGGAATCAAGACTTTAGAGAGATCTGAATTTTTAGGGATGATAATGGAAGATTATAAATACAACATTTGCATCTCTGGGACCCATGGTAAAACCACCACTACTTCCATGATATCCTCGATCTTTTTAATGGATAAAAAAGATCCTACTATAACAATTGGTGGAGAACTGGATTTAATCGATGGGAATGTAAGAATCGGAAAAAATGATTATTTTATTGTAGAGTCATGTGAATATAGAGATTCATTTTTAAAATTTCATCCGTTCCTAGCTGTCGTTACAAATATAGAGCCTGATCATCTTGATTACTTTAAAGATTTAAATCAAATTTTAAAGAGTTTTAATGAATTTGTTTCTATGATCCCTAAAGATGGCTGCCTTGTAATAAATGCAGAGCATCCTAATACAAAAGATATCATAGATGATTTTTCTGGAAATATGATAACATTTGGGTTAAAATATGGTGATGTTTATGCAGAAAACATAAAGTTTACTGAATCAGGATACCCTAATTTTGATGTGATCTATAAAGATGAACTGTATATAAATGTCTCTTTAAGCGTTCCTGGGATGCACAATATTTTAAATGCTCTAGCCGCTATAGCAACTTCTATTTTCTTTGATATCGATAAATTGAGCATAATTCAAGGGCTTAAGCAATTTAAAACTCCTCACAGAAGGTTTTATTGCATCGGAGAGATAAACGATGTAAAAGTAATAGATGAATACTCCCATCATCCAACTGAGATAAGAGCAGCTGTATCATCTTTAAAAAATATGCATATAAATAATATATACATGGTATTTCAGCCCCATACCTATTCCAGGACAAAATCTTTATACGATGAATTTTGTAAATGCTTTAATGGATTAGATAACCTGCATCTAATAATCACAGATATATATGCAGCAAGGGAAAAAGATCCTGGAGATATTAATTCTAAAATGCTCGCAGATTCTATAAAAGATGAAGGTATAGACGTGACCTATATGAAGGATTTTGAAGAAATAGCCAAATATATTAAAAGCAAGGTTTCTAAAGATGATGTGGTTATAACCGTTGGTGCAGGCGATGTGAATAAAATTGGGAAAGCATTTTTAAATTATTTATGAGGTGTGTTATGGAAGAAAATATTATGGGAAAAAATATTCATGATAGAATCCAGAAGTTAATAGATAAAGGTGTAATAATAATTGATCCAAGACAAACATTTATTGCAGAAGAAGTAAATCTTGATAGGGTTTTTAAGGGTAGCACTCTCTTTCCAGGCACACGTTTAACCGGAAAGAGAACTCTTATTGGATCATGCGCAAAAATAGGCACTGAAGGTCCTGCTACAATTGATGATTCAATAATAGCTTCTCATGCGGAAGTTGCAAGTGGTTTTCTCTCAGAGTCTACTTTATTATCTCACTCTCATGCAGGAGCAAACTCGCATTTCAGATCTGGAACGCTTTTAGAAGAAGAAGCGTTCACAGCTCATTCAGTTGGGCTTAAACAATCAATACTCATGTATAGCGTTACGTTGGGATCACTCATTAATCTTTGTGATGTATTAGTTTCAGGTGGACGTTCACGCTCTGATCATACAGAGATTGGAAGTGGCTTTATCCATTTCAATTTCACCCCTTGGGGGAAAAATGGTGACAAGGCTACTCCATCGTTGATTGGAAATGTTACAGAAGGCTTATTCCTCGATCAGGAAAGAATCTTCCTAGGAGGATTATCAGGAATAGTAGGTCCACGTTCAATAGGATTTGGTGCAATGACCGTTGCAGGTCAAGTTATAAGAGAGCCTGTTGCTGGTTCAACAATGCATTCTGAAGTTGGTAGCAGACTTGATAAAAGTTGGTCTGCTTCTAAAGTTAAATTCTCGGATAAACGCTTAAAGAGTATACATGATCAGAATATCGAGTTTATCTCTCAATTGTATGCACTTAAAGAATGGTATACACATGTTAGGATGAAGCGAAGCCATCTCCAAAGAGACTCTGAACTCCCACTCGTTTTAACTGGTGCAATTGAAACAATTCAAACGTGTATACATGAACGAGTAATTAGATATAACAGTTTTGCAAAAGAATGGTCTCTGCCTTTGATCGATGAAATATGTTTAAGTAAAGATTCAATAGATACAGAGTTCTCTCTGGATTGGAAGCTGGATTTGAATTATACCAAATGGATCAAAGAGCTTACAGAGGATGAAAAACAAAAGCTCCATCATTGGCTTAACAATTGTGTAAAAGAATTGAAAAATACTCTGCTTGTAGTATGATCATATTATAGACTTTTTGAATATAATACTATTGACAAATAGGCAAACTTACCTTATCGTAATAGATGGAATTATTTTTAAAGAGGTGTGGACAGTGATACTAAAATTTAATTGCTTATTGAAAATAAAATTAATATATTAAATCTCTGCATCTCTTAGGTTATAATTTTTTGACCATTTAAATGAAAATTCTAAAACCATAGGGCTTGTATTCCTATGGTTTTTTATGCGTGAGGTGAATTATGAATAGAATATTCAATATATTTAAAAAACATAAGATGGTGATCTTTATAGCATCGTTGTCGAGCATTCTTTTAATAGGACTTGATATGTTTAACCCCATCATCAGCGGAACTTTTGCAGATAGAGTGATAGTCCACAAGGATTTAAGCATTGTCTTTAAGTTATTATTGTTTTTCTTTTTGATCACATTATTTAGAGGCATATTTGCATTTATTCGGGATTATCTCTTAGACTATTTAGGCTCACAAACAGTTAAAAGATTGAAATACGAATTATACAGCCATATTCAAACCTTATCTTTTAATTATTTTGATAATATGAACACTGGAGAGTTGATGTCCAGAATCAGCGAAGATGTTTCATTGATATGGGAAACCATTGGATATGGTATTAGAATTGCAGTTGAAAATATAATATATTTAATCACAGCTTCCATTATTTTATTTTCTATTAACTGGAAACTTACACTTATGTGCTTATCTATGATGCCATTTTTAGCTTTTATTGTCTATAGATTGCAAAAGTTCACAGTTAAAAACTTTGAAAAATTGAGCGATCAAGCAACTGTACTAAACACAGCGGCTCAGGAAAATTTAGCTGGAGTTAGATTAGTAAAGGCTTTTACAAGGGAAAAATATGAGATATTAAAATTTTTAAAATTAAATAAAGAAAGATATGAATTATCATTAAATCAAGGAAAAATAAATTCAAGATACCTTCCTCTTTTAGAGGCATTATCGAATATTTCCATGGTTGTGATGATAGTTGGAGGCGGATATTTTATCATAAAAGAAAATATGACATTTGGAGCTTTAGTCACATATAGTGGATATATAGGGATGATGATTTGGCCAATAAACAGCTTCGGTTGGCTCAGCAATATGATATCCCAGTGCATGGCATCCATAAAAAAGATCAACGATATTTTCTTAGTTAAGCCAGATATCAAAGATCCTGAAGCTACAGTACCATTAAACGATTTTAAGGGAAATATAGAATTTAAAAATGTTTTTTATACTAGCAATAATATGAACATTTTAAAAGATATCAACATAGAATTAAAACAAGGGAAAACTTTAGCCATAATGGGAGCAACAGGCTCAGGCAAAACATCACTAATAAACCTGATATCCAGATTTTACGATATCTCTTCTGGAGAAATTTTGCTAGACGGGATC
>JGI20166J26741_10526670_pt1 | contig 15772 bp, 8 predicted proteins | sample TergutCu122P5_FD_26741 | JGI IMG/M metagenome (IMG submission 26741)
TTTATGTTTAGTTGTGTTTTGTGACTGTACAAAATAGGATTTTCTTCACGTACTTGTATCTTGACAACACAACGGGGATGACTCACCTTAAGATTATGAAAGCCAAGAACTATTTAAAAATCCTAAAATCATGCCTCTCATAACTAGTGAGCATCAAATTGTCAATTTCTTGTTGGAATGCACTCTGCCATAAATTTATGTTTTAATCAGTTGTTTAGAAGATATCTTTACAACATTTTCTTGAACAACTAACAGATTTGCCTTTCTTGAATGATGTTTACTAAATTTACAGTAGAACAATTAATTAGTAAAGTCGGGCAGTTTTGGCAATGTTTACCACTACACACATGATGTACCAAAATATCAGAATTACATGTTTGGAATTTCTTGAGGAAGATCAAACATTCCTGAGAAAACAGCATTTTAGCAATTGCACTATGCGGTGCTGTATCACCTTATAAACATTGTATCCGTCAGTTACAATGCTGATGACCAATAAACATGTATTACATTGGTACCACAAATAACAGTCAGGCACCCATGTCTACTATAGGGTAGAAATACAATGGGTGTCAATATACCAATCAGTTTATTTCAAGAAAATGTCGCCCAACATCATGCTTTGAACTTTCCTTAAAAAATGTGTGTGTGTTTGTGTGTGTGTGTGTGTGTGTATATATATATATATATATATGCCACTGAATGTCTTTAATTGGTTTATGCCTCAATATGAGACCTAAATACCCGTATCATCTTCCAGAGAACAATTCCTCAGGTACTTGGGAAGCTGTCCCCATGAGAGAGAATCTTAATCCAACAGTAAATTTATAAGGAAGATCTTGCCTGAAGCCAACTGATATAACAATTCTACTTCACACTACCTGATGTCAGGGACACAAAAGTTCCCAACAGTTTCAACAAGTACCATGCTGCTTTATTACTGAGTCAGATACTAAAAGACAGAACAGGAATCATATGAAACAGAATTAAAACATTTTGCTATTGGTAATTATCTTCCAAGGTCCCCTCACTTTATATACTTCTTGATTATGTTAAGGGGATAGTATTTCATAGCTTTATACCTGAAAGGAATATTGTACATGTGGATGGCAGTGTATGAGATCTGTTATTTTGAAGACTGTCAATTGAAAGTCATAAAATTCTTGAACCTGACAGATGTGTTTCCTATAGCATGGTAGCAGTACACGAGACATTACACTTTAAGTTTCTGGGAACCATGTTTAATGAAGGAGCACAAACATACTGTGGTCTCATATAATCTTGCATTAACACATGGTCTGGGATATTCTACCTTGGTGTCACAACACAAAACACTAGGACCTTCCACATGCCCACTTCCAAATATTGGTCAGTAATTTTAAATTTTACAAATAACTGCAAGACAAATTTTATAAACTGCGTCCTGTATACCACATCTACCATCATGTTCATATTTTTTTAAGAAACTTTAAGAATATTTTTGTAAAATCTTAAGTCAAATACTACATAAAAATTTAGATAAATTTTCTGTACAACATGATAATTTAATAAATTTCTAACATATGGTCAAGATATTTCCCACAACAAAACACTGTAGTATAGTGACGAGGATTCATAAGCCAACATTTGGTTATGGTGAGCATAGAACACTGCAAACAATTAGCTGCCAAACAATGACATGTACTGTGGCCAGCAAATTAACAATTAACTGCCAAATAATAACATGTACTTGGCTAGCAAATTCAAAGATCCAAAACACCCAAGAACAACTCAAGCAGAAATTCACAAAAAGTGATTCAACGACAAAAGCTTTGCTTTATGTCTTACATGTCCTGAAACATTTCAACCACAGAGATGCCCATCTCATTTTCCCAACGTGTACATGGTGTAGTAACTATAATGTTCTTCTCTGAACACATGTCAGATCTAAGTACAAGTGTCTGGGAACACCAAACACTGATCTAATGGACTGTGCATCACACAGCTGAAGATCTGCTTCAATGATTCTGAACACGATACACACCACATACACTGAGATATTAAATGTTTTGACACATTCTACTTGATTTTGAACACCAAGTTTTGCCATCAAGATACGAAAGAAATTTCAGCCACTCACTCGATGTTTCGGTTTGTCTATCAACTTCGATAACATTAAAAACCTTATCTTCAGTTTATGTAATTCACACTCCATTATCAATATAACAATTAAATTTGTGTAAATATACATGGACATTTTTTTTGTTATTTTCTATAGTTATGCACAGCATCAATAATTATGTTATACAACACAATATTACCCATAACATAAAATTCAAATAAAAAACAAGTACATATATTACATCTGAAACTAAACATACCAGTATAAAAATCACTTCAAATACATAGACAATTATGACTGGGTTTCACTCCCCATGGGCACATGTAGCATGTTTTCAAGTTCTTAAAAAGAATAGTGGCTTGATTGTAAAACAGATTTAAACTGGGGGGAAAAAAACACACACATTTGTATACTTCCACACGCATCCACACACACACACATCCATAACAAACGTTAATTATCATGACAGCATACAATATTGGTGGACGGGACGGGCATGCAAGTCCCCCACAATCACAGGACTGACACATTTTCAAGTGCCACGCCACGAATCGAGGTGCAACACCTTTTGAACAAGTTTGAGCGACTTAAAAATCTCCCTTGGGGAAGAGAAAAATGTATGTACACGGCTAAATGCTCTTATCTCGAGCATACTGTACATGCGACCCACCAGGTGGTGGCAGTCGCCCACAATAATATCTGTAGTGTGAATACCCTAGCTAACCTCCTAGTGGCTCGCCACAGCTGAACACTGGGTATAAGAACATGAGGACTGAGTTAAGTGTACAAACTACATCGTTAATTTGTAACGCTGGACTCCATGTAAGGACTACTGTCACTATACCAAGCACTGCCATTTTAAACTTGTGTACTGCAACTAATGTACACCTTATATACTGTATGTAATATTACAGGTGAATTGTACTTCAGAAAGCCATCAATTTGTGACACACACTTTCATCTTAATGGTACTAAGATTTTGAAAAGGCACACTCTTCCATAGCTACAAGTTAACAGCAAAGACAGTAACAGCCTTTGTTGTTGGCAAGAAGCAACAGAAGACTGTGTAATCTACAAAATGAAAGTCCAATTACAAAGAAACCTGCAGTTTGCAAGATACCAGAAAACTAAACATACACACTCACTCACACACAATTACACATAAACATGCATACACAAACACATTTTGTAACTAATATTTTGCTTAATTTGTACAGCAATATCTTGTACTTGTTCACAGATATACTGGGATATCTGCAGTTATTTTTTAGTGAGGTTTTCTTCCTTTACTTATTTACTGACAACTTTCCTTCACACTGCTATAGACACTGGGGGTGAAATGGGAAGTAAGTAATGCATGAATATGCTGACTGAAACCTGAGTGCTCGAGATGCACAACACTTGGACTTAAAATATCTGGCTGTGCCATGAAGAGGGCTTGTTCAATTGTGGCAGCATACACTGTTACTTGGAAAATGAAAAACAGCTACAAAAACACAAGCATAAACATCAAGTTCATACCTGGATTTTGAATGAAATTTGTACTTTCATAAGCCACCCAGTTCCTGTGAAATCAAAAATATTCTAAATTTTGCCTACAGCAGTGCTTAGCTATTACTCCCTACAAGAAAAACAACACAATACACATGTGAAAAACTTAATGAAACTGAATCCATAAACACTTGCATATACACTTGGACCCAGCTGCATGTGAACATTAATGTTGCCCTGGTGAATTGAAATGGACAGGCACTGAACAGTACATTGCCACTAAAGAAATCCCTTGAGAGGATTTCTTATAATGGTAGAGTATGCATGAGGTAATTAACTGTAATACTATGTTAAACCTGTACTGAGGTAGCATGGTATTTATGCAACTTATTACTAATGTATCTATATTTATATACATATGTATATATATATGTATGTTACGTATGGATGAATTCTGGTAGTTCCTGAGTAAATTACACTTATATGATAGGGTAAATGTGTATCAGGATTTTACAATTAAAGACATTTATCTATGGAAGTTTGGAGATTCAACAATTAGGATGTATAACAAAGAGTTTATTCTTCAGCAAAGCAACAATGTTTTATCCAGCCAAGGAAAACTGTATAAATAGCAGAAACACCGGTAACTTCATGATGTTTGCTGAATATACTGCACTATGGCATGGGCTGTAATTAATATGCCTATTAATCCTACCCTGAAACTCAGCACAAAGCACAGAGACAATAGTTCAACTGCGTGCAATATGAGGTAGTAGACAGCCTTTTCCTATTGCATCTGGCTTCAGAGCCCTGAGGCAGAAAGCAAATGAGGTAAAAAAAAAAATATGGAGCAAGTGTTTGCAGATTCATTCATTAAAATACACAGTGGAAACAAAATGGAAATTATAACTAAGATGGTAATAAACAAGGAACCTGAGTTACTTATTATATGGGATGAAACAATGAAAATCAATAACAGTCCAACAGTTCCACATTTCAAGACAATTACTGAACTCCATCTTTTTAAATAATACCACTGTAATACTACTGTATACCGCGAGTTTAGAATTAAAAATTTTGTACAATACCCACAATACCATGTGACTTAAGTAAATTCCAATGATCAATTTTGTACTTTGAGAAAAATTTTCATATACTTATGTTTATTTTTCCTTTCTTTCATTCTTTCTTTCTTTCTCTCTCTCTTTCTTTATTTCTTTCTTTCTTGTGAGGGTGAATTGCAGAGGTATGATCTAAGTTACTACAGAATATACTACATACTGAGGAGTGCAAAAACTGGTTTTCCCTGAAATAAATTCCTGAGATTGTTCTGTCAAATGATGCAAAGATAATACAACTAATAATATGCTTGGGAACACCAAACTGAAGTATGCTGAAATCAACATGTGGAAACCATCCACCTTATTTCTGAACCTGGTGGTGTGAAGCCTTGTTTCTGTTTCAGCTAGTAAAAGGATTATTATTTCAAATGCCACTACAAAGACTTACTGTTAGATACAGCCAACAATAAAACAAATACAACACAAAGCTCCTCTCTCCAAGCAGCACACATAAAACAAAACACAAGGCTTCCTCAACCAACCACTTAAAACACCACAGGATCACAAGCTGCTGCAATGTTTTCCACATCTTTAAAAAAGAAGCAATAACAAGCACTCGACACATACTGTTGTCACAAAACTTCACACTTCTTCAGAATCTGATAGCACAAAACTGAATGTCTTGAGAAGCAAGCTGGACTGTCACAAACAATTCTGTCATTACACCCATCATGCTTCAGTTGTGCTTCCCATAACATTGGGCAGAGCGTCAATGCAACAGCCCAATTGACAAACTCCTCATCCTTGCCAGAACTAAAAGTCTCCAAGCATTGCACATTGTACATTCTCTAGAAGATTTGAACTACAGCATAATAAATGTTGGAGTTACTCTAGTTCTTTATGTAAAAATGACTTACTTTGTATGACAGATCTCGTGAACCATGTTTTACCCGTTTAGTAATCAAGCACAACGTGCGTCAAATTATGATATATATATATATATATGTAACATGCTATTTGAAATGAAGAGGCAGTAAAAATAATTTTATGCATAAAATCATTAGTAAATAAATTACCTGATCATGAAGTGCTTAATACAACCACGACCTTAAGAGCTACTTTTGTTATTTAAACTAGTAACCAATTTCCCAAAATATAAAGAAGCACCAAATAAAAATGACATAACCTATAAAGATGCTGTCAAATATTCAAACAAAGAACATAGTTAAAAATACTAAACAAGTGCAAAAGTACCCATACACCAATTTCCACCCCCCGTATGCGTTAAAACAATACACCAAATGCACAATGCCACATTAGACTGGCTCTGATCAACAGAGTTTCCAACACAGTGTACATTACACTCAAACAACAACAAGATCTCTGCACCGAAGTTGGCATGGTGCGTGCCAAAGACACTTGAGTGAGAGAAGCCACTTGGTGATGGCTTTCTTGTACTGTCAGTTTACCACTTAAGGTCTTGACATTATAAAAACTCTTAATATACAGGGACATAAAAACCACACTGAACACTCATCACACAGCACGCTCTTTCACTCAAACACACCAACTAGAATTGCAATGGTGCATAACGCAGTGCCAACCCAATTAACACAAAGTATATCAACCATGTGTCTATACGTATCTCCTTTCATTTATGCACACTGTCAAAGTGCACACAACCTCCTCCCCAAAAGCATCTCCGTCACACACTCTGCATCTTACAATATTTCAACAACAATAACAAAACTTTACAGCAAGCAACAAACTCAATGGGAAATAAAACAATATTAAAATTTTAAGAAGTCAATTCAACTTCAATACACTTACTCAAACAATAAAAAAGTTGCTATAATTCTAAATTTCATGACACTGTACACCGTCCGACTACCTGAGATTGCATAGGGGAAACCTATCATAAATGATGCGAACGTGACTGCGAAATAAGCAATGGCGTTTTCCTCCATTAGGAAAAGTTGACACATCGGTAAAAAGTATCTCCTAGAAAATGCAGTACTTCAAAATGGCTGTATAAAACAAGAGTTTAGCATACTTGTGATGCTGGATCCTGAGTTGGGTTATAAACATGTCATGTAATGTATCGCCTCAGATCTGTATCAACTAACACTGCCCAGATAAAGACAATGACTGATAAATACTGGAATCTAAAATGTGTACAAATAATGCAATTATGACTGTATTTACTGACAAGTATCTATATACTAGGGGAAATACACTGACTAGGAGCGGATAGCTTTATGAACATAAATATTTCCTTACGTATGTAGAAAACTGCTACAGCACAACAGAAATATGAAGTGAGGAAGAAAGAGAAACCAAGGGTGATAATGCAGCAGAAATAGCAGTTTGGAGGTAATCTAGCAGTAGTGTCTGATGCAACAGTCTGTATGACACTGGCTGCTGCAGGTTGTCCTCAAACGATCAGCTCACGTATTAAACCGTCAAAATTTTATTACAAAATAAAATATTTTACAGACTGTGTATAGCTGTGATTTGGCACTAGGATGTTTTCAACAATTGTCCCTGATTTCCCCTGTGGCATCTGGGGTGAGATAAACAAAATATGGTCATTTGCTACTGATTCCTGAGATGTAAAAAGATGTGATCTGTTGCACTTTCAATGACTAGTTTTCTAACAGGAGAGTAACGGTTTTGATGTTGATAATATTCACTTCAAATAAAAGCATATATAATAAAATAGTGTGTACAGCTTTTCGTTGAGTTATTCAGCATACTGTAAATGCCTCAAAATGGGTGACAATTTGGTACGTACTTTCACCACATGCAACTTATAAACATTAATGGTTTGATACTAGATCAAACACACCAAGAGTGGGACATTTAGAGTATAAACCAATAACTTTGTTTTGCCAAACACACAATAGTACAACTGGTGAAAACCTCCTCACAGATTCATATTATCATCACTTCAAGAATTTCTTAAAACACGAAACCCACAAAAACTAGCTGCCAAAAACTGTGTGTCACCAAAACACACATTTACTCTAGCAAATATCCATTAAAAATTTCACCACAAATTTCTAAAATCCAAAGCCACGTTCCACATGAGAGAAAGTTTAACCACCAGTTGTATTTAACAATTTGTGTTTTGTAGCTTTTCAGTGAGGCACCATCGTTAAGATAAAATACTGCCCTTTGGGCATGACGAGAAGAAGTGGATAAAAGAGTGAAGTACATAGAGCCCTTGTCTTGCCCGTACAAGATGGAGGTCTTCATATTCATTATGTACAACCCATATCCCACATTGAAATCTTGCCTAAACCTCAGAGATAAGAGAGCTACAAGTGTTTGTTCTTACACAGACATCCAGAAAAAAGTGCTTCAAGAAAGAACAAAAACAAAAACAATAATAATTATTATAATAATAATAATAAGAAAAATAAAAGATACACAGTAACTTGTTAACGGACACAATTCTTGTTTGTCCTTTAACAATGTCATATATATATTTTATATATATATATAATATTTCTATATATATCAAGTAATAATTATGTATTAATATTTATGTATAAGATCCTTTGAGGTATTTCTGTTACTATCCTGATTGATTTTGTTTCTCTGTGAAGAACTTCTTTGTGAGGCTTGGCTTCAGTTCATTTACTGGTTGTTATGATTGTGGACCTGAGCTTGTGGTTCAAATGCCTTGGGGCCGTACTCGGTCTTGTGCTCGCGGGCAATGTGCCGCCGCACAGTGTTGTTGCGTGTGAAGGTACGGCTACAAAATGGACACGGCACACGTATCCCTTGATGGCGCTGACGTATGTGAGCACGCAGGTTGGTTTCATACCCGTAAAGGCGCTCGCAGAACGGACATTTGAGTTTCTTACCTGTGGATCAATGGACACAGTAACATGTAGACAGAAATTACCGTGTCCCACCTTTCAGGAAGTCTGCCCCCCTCTGAATGTCAAGCAAGTTCAGAAACAAAATAGAGAGAATAAATTCAATTAGCAAGAACAAAAAGGCATTGTAAGTACAACACACTTCTGATTAACAGTACGTGGATTATCCACATGCTTGTTTCCATATAGGATTATGCATATTCATCAACAAAGATACTTTGAGGTGATTCATCCCATTGTGCTAAAACAGTAATATAACCAACATTTATATATATATATATATAGAGTCAAACTCTGTTATAATGCCACTGAAGGGACTGAAGGAATTGGGTCATCATAAACTAGTGTCACTCTAAGTCAGGTGTACGGTAAGAGTGATGAAAAATATTTCAAGACAAAATACAGACCTGCAGGCATATTACGTAATGTTAACCCTATATCTATTTCAAATTCAAATCACTATTACAATTTAGCAATAATAAAAATTACTCTTCTATAATTGTGAATTTCCATATGGGTTTATGCTAAAAAAATACAAAAACTTAAAATTAAAATTTAGAAAGAACAAAAATTACCACGGGAAGAGGATCATTCACTGATAAGTGTGTCGCTTCTGCATTGCTAAGAAGCACGTTAGCAGCACCTCAACAACGTCACTAGTTCAGGCTTTCGATATTGCATTATGCTTGATCCGTTCTGTTCAAACGCACTAATGATTTTAGTTTTGTATTTCCAAAACATTTCAATCGCAGAATTTGGAAGACCCAATTCTCACCCCCATCAGCTGTCTTTTTTCAATTTTCTACTTGTCATATCACTTTAATTTTTCTTTCAGTGCTCAAAACCTTTATTTTGTTTGTGACTGTAGCCATAGCATAACATTATAGCCAAGATGTCACACAAACCGAGGCCATTATAACCGAGTTCAACTCTGTGTGTGTGTATACATACATACATACATATATATATATACATACATATACATATATATATATATACACACACATATTTATTTATATATTTATTTATTTATTTATTTACTTACATTTATGAGAAGATTCATTTATGACCCAGTATTAACTAATGTAACGAGTTTGAGATCTCTGTTTGAATATTAATTACAGTTGTAAATTTCATGTTTAATTTCCATACACAGCCTTATGAGGACTTAACCATCAGCCCAAAAAAATGGTTGATTTCCGAACTTCTAAATATACAGTTGTGTGTGCCAGGTAAGCACTGGTTTTATTATGGACAAAGATACAACAAAACCAGGCTTTTTTCATTTCCTTGGGTTGAAAAAGATTACAGCAATTTCCAAGGTGGAGAAAGAAGAAAGACAGGATGAATGGAAAATGGAGTGAAGTTGAATTATCAGATACTTGAACTTCCTCAAGGGAGTGTTTGGCCATAATAACCAGCCACTGACTGGCAGTTACCAGCACAATGTAGCATATAATTGGTCAGTATGACTCCTACAAGAAGTGGATGAAAATAGTTCACCCATGTTCTTCAATTATTCTTGTATAATTTTCCAATTACAAACCCTCCAATGATTTTATGTTAATATACTGTTGATTCAGTCACTCAACAACAAGAAGTGCCCAGCATAAAGAAATGAATTATTTTCCTTGTATGTTATTAATATAAACAAAGAAAAATATTTTTAAGTAATATCTATATATCTTAATGAATGCTACATTCTACATCATGTCATAAGCCAATCTGAGAAATCTGATAGGACATTTGATCACACAGATTCATGAAGAGTAATGTAACTGAAGAAAATGCAGGTCAAAATCTGCTCCACATCTTTCAGGGCAGAATCCCTCAACAAATTTATCACAATCAAACATCAGGGACAAAACATACACACAGATGGACAACTTCCCATTACGCTCTCATTTTATAAACTTTAAGCAAAAACACATTACAAATTATTTAGACCTTCATTCTTCTTTGTTGCATAACTACACAACAGCTTAAAGGAGCAACGTCCTTCTTCAGAAGCCAGCACTTGTTCATCTAGTCAAGAAATTCTCCCATTATATTTTACTGTGTTCATATGTGGTGACCACTGGAATCTTTCTCAGAGAAGTTAAGTAATCATCCTCAAACTCAATTTCTTTAGGATCTATTTTAACAGCACCCTCCCATCTATGCCTAGGTCTTGCAAAGTCTCTTTTCTTCTGGTTTTCTCACTTTCGGGCAATATTACACCATCATTTGTCTACATGTTAAATATCTACTGTCATGTATTATGAATTACTACTACTACTACTAATAATAATAATAATAATAACTTATACTACTACTGCTATTGCTGCTGCTGCTACTACTACTACTAATAATAACTACTACTACTACATTACTTTACAACACTACATAAAGTAAAAAGGTTTATGAAACAACAAATGAAATGGAAAAAAATATTGTCAGTGGTGAGTTGGAAGGGGCAGAGAAGCCATAACAGGTTGTTTCAAGATAGGATCTCTGCATTTACCTGGATGGACTGAGAAAAACTATGCTACCAATGAAGACTTGAATATTCAGTATCACTCCTGTGAGAACCTCAACTCTTGCATATGCTACAGGTTACAAATTCCAGTGCCAGCCACGATTAAAACCTGGCACCTCTCAAATACATGCTAGATGCATTACTGCTTCCCTAACTACTCTGCACTCCCATTTTGTTACACAGGGTTACCATATATCCATCACAACGTAAGAGGACACTTCCCACTTATTGATGGTAAAAAATATACCACAAAAAAAAAAGCTGAAAGAGAGGGCATACTAATATTCACAGTTTTATTCAATAAAAATCCCTCTCAACATTTTGCTACTAGGAGTTCTTTAAATTTCATGGGTACGAAATTCATAGTGAGACATTCTTTTAAGCATGCTGTCACCAAGTTCACTGTTCAGAATTTCCATGCCCAAGTTTGCCAAGATATTCCGCATTCATGTTCTTTCGACTTAAAAAATTACATTATTTTTATTATTACATATTTCTTAAAGAAGTAGAAGAAATACTTTTTTTTTAGCTTCTAGTGCCATTCAAATATGCAAGAGCTTCAGAAAAAAATAAATAGTAAGAAAATCTGTACATTTCTAAATGTATTAAAAAAATCTGCCCAGATGGAAATTTTTGGTTTAAAGAAAAAGAGATGTCTGGGAAAAAACGGTGCATGAAGGGTACTTCCTGCATGAAGGTCAGGTATGTTTCTGCTATGCCAAAAAACAAAACTGTTGTAACACCTGAAATCAAGCATGCTCCAAACAAGTTCATCTGCTCAATACCAGAGAAGACAATTTGTGAGATACTTCTCTGGTCATCTACTAAAAACTATCAGATAATATCTAATAGTTTTCAACAGTCAGCTGCATGTCGAAGCTACAGATCAATTTACATACACAGGATATACATTATAGGGGATGCATAACTCCAACTGTCCCAAAAAGTTCGACTGATTTATATTAACACTATTCCAAAGTATGTCCCAGCAATTTGAACAAGACAGGCAATGCTATTCTGAACAACCTGAGAGGAACTTGGTACAGCAATGTAGAATTTCATGGACAGAAATAATTTCACTCCCTGATATTGGTATCAAATGCCAGCAGTGTATGAAAGACACATCCAAATTACCAAAATTCCAGAATATCCATGTCAAGATTCTATTTATGAAAAAATATAGCAACATCAGGTTAAGTTTGCATGGTACACTGAAGAATGCTACACCAACCACTAAATCATTTAACAATACACTACATTACCATCAGCTGTAGCAACAGAACCCCCCTTATGGGCAGCCATTTTTGAATTTGCACTCGAGTTCCAAGGATTGGATGGATTTATCTCGGGCATTTTGTCAGCGCTTACATCTGCATATGGTGCAGCATTTACCATATGATGTTCTTCTGGGCGGTTGCACAGTTCAAGTTTCACTCGCAAATCTGCAAAAATAAATTTGTTCAGGAACTAAGGTGTACACAAACATACCAAATTTAGATAACTGCAGTACTGGGTACATTCACATCCTTAAAAATGTTACTACAAATGTGGCAAGAATGACCAACAATAACCTTATGGGCTCCAGTTCCTGCCCCTCACAAAGCCCATGGCATATACAAGGCAAATCTGTATATGTAGAATATCCCAAACATTCAACATGCTGAATAGCAGCAAGTATCAGCTATTTCAGTTTACTTCTACATGCTACAGGTAGCAATTTTTCATGTTGCACATAAAATAGTTCAGATTTCCACTAGTACATACAACCTTCACATTGTTCACCATTTAGCCTACCTTCTTTCTGTAATAAAGGAAGAACTATTACCATGATGTTTATTCATGTAAGTCTGTGTTCCCCACTTCAACTTTTGAACCACCTGAGTGACTTTCACCAAACATGGGATTAATTTTACACTAATGGTGGCCACCTCCTGTACCCTACACTTTTTTAAAACCTCCTACCATAGGTAATAACAAGATCCATTACCACTGTATAGGTAACTAGATGATGGCCTCTCACCACGGTGACCCTAGTATTAACCCAGGCCAGTCCATGCGGGATTTGTGGGGAAACAAAGTAGCAATAGAACATGTTTTCCTCTGAGTATTTTGGTTTTCCTTGTCAGTATCATTCCACCAATGTTCCATATGTGTCAAGTCTCATTTACACTAGTCTAATTTTTTTTACTTTTTTTTTGACAACATGGACGAAATTTTCTGTTTTTTACTACATCAGGTGTGCTGAGAACAATAACAAGTGAACAAGCTACATATCATGGCAAATACAGATTTCATACAACAAGCATCTGCCATGAACTCATAAAAACTGATTACAGAGCTTTTGTTTAGGGAGTAATGGGTTTGAAGACACAAAGCATATATTTCATGCTTGAAAAACAATGAGAACAACCTAGAATATGCATAAATTAATAATTTTTAATATGATAATTACAAAATAATTATAATCTTATAATTAATTTCTGTTCATACTGTGCACTCATTCACTATATGAAAAGAAACTAAAAAAATGCCACATGCTGTTATTTTATGCTTATTTTCTTCTTTTACAGGAAGTTCCACATTCCCTACAGAAAAACCAGCAGTAATCTCTAAACATAGCTGGATCCCATCTCTTTTATACCATTACTCCATTTTAGCTATATGCTGAAGAAACCATTCACACTGTTAATCACTATCAGCTCCTAGCATGTCAGGATAGAAGCTGTGGTGTAAGGGTCAAGATGAGGATTTTCAGTGACATTTGCCACCGCAGCTTCTGGTAGTTCTGTCACAAACTTTGTATGATTTTGGGGTATTTTTCCTCTTTTTATTGCCCAGAAGACCACAAACAAAATGATATAAAAGATTTCCATACGGCCAATTCAGTGGAGTTCAATTTCCTTTCAAAATTCTCATCAAACATGAGTTTTTTAATTTGTGGGCTGACAATGATTCCTTTTTTAAATTTGGAATTGGAAACTTTCGCCTTTTTTCCAAGGCTTTAACTAAGTTCTTTATAAGCCCCAACTTTACCTGTTGTGGAGGCCGCATCTGTGGCCAAAGTCTTCTCTGGCTGACCAGTCTTTCACAACATAATATTTACGCTGCTCAAATTCCCACAAGCACAAAAAGCAGCAACACCTCATATATTCCATCCGCAGTGCAAGTAAAAGTCCAATCACCTTAATATCTGCCAACAATGTTTCTTGTAATTTACTGCATTTTGTAAGGGTGACATTTCCTCATATATTTTTCTTAGCCAGTGAACTGGCAACAGGTATTGATGCTCTTGCATGCTTACACATGTTTGGACTCAACTTAAATACACTCCAATGCCTTCCAGTTCAATACAAATACAACAGTATGTGCTGGGCTACTCACGCTGTCGCATTGAACATCTGTGCACTGGTACAATGTACTCACAATAGTTTCATCACATAAAAGGCAGAAGAGGTGAAGCTGTCCCTCTCCATGCCACGAAGGCATATAGGGGAGGAGAAGTATAGCTCCACTCATTCTCAACCTCAGCTCTAGATGGAGGCAAATGGTCAACATCATGCCCCAAGGAAAGAACCACAGTACTCACTGAACAGGTAGGGTGGGTGGGCCCCAGAACCAGTCTGAATGTTTTGGATGACAGCAAAATCTCTTGCTCCTGCTGGGAATCAAACCTTGGATCAGCCAGCCCAGACTGTAGTTGATGCCATCCCAGCCCCTATTTTTTAATCACATAATCTACCAAAACATGTTCAGTTTTCATTCCTGTGCCTCTTGCTTACTCAACAATATTACATTAAAATCACCTACATATCATGCATTCACCTTGTACTGCACATAACTAAGTATACCTACTTGCAGGTATAGGCCTGTTATTGTTCTGTACAGTAATACACCACTCAGCATACATTCTTCAAACATAAAGCACTAATCAAAACAGCACTAATTATATTATAAACATTATGTGACTGCGGATAGGTGAAAATACAAAAACAAGTACAAAGATAATGAAATTTTTTAGAAAATTTTTAAAAAAACTCACAACAATACATACAAATATACAAACACAATAACTTTTATTGAGCATGCACTGAGCTTTTACATAATGAGCATCATAATCTATGAACTAATCCATGATTTGCATGATCACGTTGATGCTGTTGCTGAGGAATTCCGCAGAAAGTTCTCTCGCTGGTGTTTTTTCTTCTTCTGCATCAGGGACTATAAATTCACTCTGGATGCACTGCTCTGCTAATACTCAAAGTTCATCATTGGTAAGACTCTCACCATGGGATTGCAGCAGTTCTTCAATACTCTCCTCATTAACTCCCTCCAATCCTACTTCACTGGTCAGTTTGGGAATGTTTTGGATGTTGATTTCCTCTTCAACCTCTTCCCGAGTTGCTGCATGCTTCTGGCCATAGCTTCTTCCAGTCTCCACTGAAGCAGTCTAGAGTCACTTCATGCCAGGCTGTTCTGGTATTATCTATGGCACTCATAATGTTGTAGTTTTTCAAAAATTGGCTGATGGATTATCTATCTTCACCATATGTTTCCTCTGCAAGTTGCCTGAATATGCAATGGGGGTAGCAGGCCATAAAATTTATTACTCCCAAATCCATTGGTTGTATTAATGAAGTGTTGGGTGAAATGTAAGCCACTTCTACAGGAACGGAAGTTCAAAGTGTTTCTATTATCAAGCAACAACAATGCTTTA
>JGI20166J26741_10527781_pt1 | contig 15771 bp, 12 predicted proteins | sample TergutCu122P5_FD_26741 | JGI IMG/M metagenome (IMG submission 26741)
AAGATCAATTGGACGACCTAAAAAACGTTGGAGAGAGCAACTATAACCCTGGAGACGGAACGGATCAAAGGGTACAATCCTTGGTGTTTATGATGATGAAATACAATGAAATACAAACCATAAAACACAATGCAACGCAAGTCCAACACTCCGTGCAAGATGGCACCCAGTTGCCGAAATATGTAAGGATGATTATTATCATAAATTTGGATTTATTGTTTGCATTTAATTGTATTTTATTAAATTCTATTTTTGGGCAATATATGAAAACGCGCAAAAATACTTTGAATTTCCTTACCAGTGAGAAAGTGGGGTCATGGGTTTGTCGCAATCTTAGCTGGACCTAATTACGTTTAATTAACATTTTATAGCCTAAGACTTACTTCACGTGCCACCAGATTTAACATTCAGAAATTCTGTGTTCTGCCCACAGTGCATTTATGTGTTCTGTGTGGATCTCAGAACAAACAGCAGTTATTTCTCTATACAACATTAACTTATCGGTTTTTATAACCGAAAGCAGAGTGTTTACTGCGCGGTACGAACTGGGTCTTTAAATGGACAGTTACAGTTTACAGTTCTGTCCTTGAAAGATTAATAGCTGCAATGAGATAAGTATAATGGTAGATGAGGGAATAAATATAACACTAGAAGTCATTGAATTATTACAGATTGTGTGTAAAATGTTATGTTACAAAGAGTCAAGGACGGAATTAATATCCTAGGTAAAATGAAAATAAGGAAGGGTAACTGGATTTGTCTTATCTTGCGTAGGAACCGCTTTCTAAAAGACGTTTTTGAAGAAAGGGTAGATAAGAAGGGAACAGGAGGAAGAAGATATAAGCAGCTACTGGATGACCTTACGGAAATAAGACAATACTGAAAATTGAAAGAGGAGAACTTGTTTTGGGAGAGGCTGTGGACCTGCCGTAAGAAGAGGTCTTTTCGATACCTGTGGCGCTACAACCCTCCTAGGGCCTAGGCCGCATCTCTTGTGAGGTTCTTTCTAGGTCACACACAGACACACCACACTCGGTAGGAAACCTCTGGACGAGGGACCGACCCTTGGCGGAGACCTTTACCTGATATCACACAATATTCATATGAGGCAGACATCCAAGCCCCAGGTGGGATTCGAACCCGCAGACCTAAGTCCTAGAGCGGCCACCAGGATCGGCGTAATGCACACTAGGTAAATGAATAAATAAAAGCGTTTTCTTATTAGAAGTGATTTTTGTCCCGCACATCTGTTGCACGGAATAACGTAGTCAGTATAGTATCTACGGCTGGATAGTAAGGGGGGTTTGATTCTAGGCAGGAAGAGGTGTATCTTTTGTTCTGAAAATCGTTGACAACATTTGCTGGACGCACCCTCCAGTTTAATGGACACTAGGAATAAAGCGACCGGTGCGTGAATCTGGTTACATACTTAAATCTAATACCGAAGTCAGGAAAGAGTGAAGTTATACAACTTCTCCTTCTGTGTGGTCTAATCGCGTGGACAAATACAACTCGATTAAACCACATAGACGTTTTTAACATTTTGTGTGTTTGATTTCGTTTTTATTTATTGCAAACACAACTCCTTTCAATACTATTAAAACTGAAAATTACTGCAAGAAAATAGTACAATGGGTACCAGGTCTTTCCCGGAGGTAAAGCGGCCGTGGCGTGGCTTTGACCACCCACCCCCATCTAGTGTCGAGATTGAAGGAAGAGTACAGCTATACATCTACTCCCCCTCTGGGGCTTCGTGGCCTGTTCTTGGGTGAACTGTACCTTTACCTTTACCTTTACCTATTTATTACAAGACAGTTTGTTAGAGTAACGATACACATATAACACTTTTACTCTAAGACGAACTGTCGATTAAATAGAATTTATCTTATTTGAACTCTGTGTGAAATCGGAGTTACACTAAATCAATTGGAAAAACAAAACTAATTTAGTCAGAAAAGTAAAAAAGAAAAAAAAAACTATACAAAATTTATGTAAACAGTAATATAAGAAGAGGTGGAAACAAAGATGCTTTCATGCAAAAAAGTGTAAGTGTACTAATTGAAAGCAAATTGAAAGTAAAAAGTTTTATTTTTACAAATATCGTCTCTGCCTAGAAATCCAGTAATGCAAACAACACCGACTACACACTCTACAGTGTACTTAGTACACCCATATCAATACGGACAGTGTTTGCTGTTCCATATTTTCGCATGAACACGTCAACTGTTTATTGAATTGTGACGCGCTGATGCAAGAGAAGAAACGGGTGGATGATTAAACGTATAAAGCTTAGTATGATTAGCCGCACAACTAGCAGTCAGATTAATCGACAAAATAGCATGTGTGGAGAACGAGAGTCGTTAAGGGCTGGATGCAATAGAGGCAGAAGTGCCAAAAGGGTTGAGTAGCAGGTTGTTTAATGAGTCTGTATCAACTATTCGTGCAATATTGTGTCCACGTTGGGGTAATTTCTTTCATGTATTTTTCATGAAGAAGACAAAGCTGTTTGTTCCGGCTTTACCAATTATTCTATCCCCTCTTACATTTTTATTTGTTTTTCTATCTCTACGTACCTTTCATTTCTTTTCTGTCATAGATATTGTTCAGTCTGTACTCTAAAGCACTTTAGCTACCCTATTAACAAATCCAGTCAAAATAATTTCTTGATCCTCAAGAATATTTCTTTGGAAGCGACGACACAACAGCTGCCAAATTTTTCAGTTATACAGATTGTTTCATGAGGAATCCTCCATACTTAGAGAGAAAGTGTCTTAGGTTGCTTTACATTAATATAATCAAAAAATACCTATATTCCAATTTGAACTTTTACGGAGATATGGACGCGAAAAAATGTGTTTTTCATGCGGTTCCAGGTACTGTATCTGTTTAACACGGCATGTTATCCTTACAGTGCGCAGATTCGTCCTTGAGACGATAGCCAAGACAAGCCATACAGAGACGAAAGTGGTATGTAGTATACACGTACTTGGATCCCTCAAGAAGATTTTTATGAAATAGCCTGAGTTTTCCTTAATGCCCCTGTATTCCAAGAGGCAGTAGGAGATCGTAAACAAATATCCTTAAAAGCAAAAGTATAAATATTACTTATGGCATTATACATTTATTAAAAGACCGCTGGGACCAAATACTGACGATGCGGACAAAAACGTTATGGAATAGCTGTAAACGAAGTAATCTATTGCTATAGTTTGTCGTATTCACTTGTATATGCCAATCAGACAGGAAATACACATTGTGACCCAAAAATCAAATAATCTGTAGTAAAATGTACACTAAAATACAGAAAATGTCTTAGTACACACCTGCGTAGAACAGAAGTAACTCAATTACGAAAAAACCTGTAGCTGTTTCGTACCGGTTTTAACAGGTTTGAACTGGAACATGCAGCATGCGTTTTGTGAACTGAGTTCTGGCCTATTCTGTATTTCCATATCACAGTTACGTGTAATAGTATTTGTTCCCAAATTAAGCCTATTATTTTTGAAAGGTTGTGAGCTATTGTGTTAATCTGGAAAGTGATACGCTATGTTCAATATAACGTAACTTTTGTTACAACACATTGGAATTCATGGTCAGTTAAATGCAGTTTCATTTAGACAGATCCACATGCGAGATCTCCATACAAATAAACCAAAACAGTTGTACGTGAATACATAATATGGATTATTTTGAACGATAAGCGCCGGTATTTTAATTGGCGTGCCTTCATATTAGAGAATAATGTATGCTGATGGCATTTTACAAATATTTTCCACAATTACGTAACATTTGAATAAACTGGGGGTTTAAAACCCAAAACTCCTGCAACATATTTCAATGTTAGTTTTCACATGCCTTTGTTCAAAATATATATAATTTGTATTGCATGTAGTTTGCAGCTATCTCTCAATTTGAAAGTCACTTTCGGCAAATATATATTCATTTTTACAGATTAATCATTTAGTTTGCCTATATTTCATTGAGCATTTAAACAAGCAGGTGTGTTCTTTAGTAAAGCGATTTGACAAAGTAATACTAATGCTGTCATCGAGAACAGAAGTGGTTATCAAAGTTAACCAATTATAGAAAGTGTTAATGGACGACATGAAGTACTAAAAGTGTTCAGGTTGAATAGGTGATTTATTACCGAGAACTAAGCAAACAGAATTTGAAGCACTGATTTCGCCTTGACTTTTATCGGTATCGATAATGTATGTAGCCTTAAATCAAAAGCCTCTGATCTCACTGGAGGGCAAAAGGCGAATTTGATCTTAATTTTGGAAATCTGGCCTTCATTTATTAACAAGCGTGGATCCCCGTAAACACTATAATTAATGAACTTCAAGCTTATTAATGATCATCGGCGTTTAGAAATTCTCATCCAATCTGGGAGATCAGATGTTACTTTGAAGAAGCACCTGGGGCAGCTGTCAATGGTTCTGAGCGGGGATCGATTCTGCGAATTCAAGAATCAATATCAGATTAGACGTCTGCTTGTGAAGACATCAAACGGAGAGAGAGGATAAGAGCAATTCTGTTAATCGCATTTCCATTCCATCACTCACTACCCGAATGGAAGGGACAGACAGAGCTAACTATTGAATTCCTTTCACACAGATGTCTGACTTGCAGTCAGTGTAATTTTTTTGTCCATTTATGAGGAGCAAATTATTGGTTTTTGTTGTGGAATTAAACGTAATATAGCATGTGCTTTAAAAACAATGTTACATACAACTGGGCAAAAAAGATACTGTCTGTTTCTTCTTTAATATTTCACTATTCAAACAGGTTTATATGGGACAATTTCTTTCCTGAGTTAATATTTCACAGAACTGAAGAGTATGTTAATAAATATTATAATTATTGATACAATGTGAAGCTGAATATACTCGTATATTTTTGTAAGTTTTATTATCCACCAAATAAACAAAATTCGAGGGTTAGTTTCTATTAAGAAAAAACCTTTCAATAGAAGAGATAAAGATCTTCCCGTTTGTAAGACGTGTTATACTAAATGTAACGAACTTTAAAAATTTGATTTCAAAGACCATAAAAGTGAAGCAAAGCGTTTCAGGAAAATTAGGACAAAATGAGTGAAATGTACAGTATTAACATCAGTACCAAAAATGGATAGTTCTGGAGGCCACACCAGACTGAACATTCAAAGTAATAGAATGAATAAATGACACTAGGTGATGAAGCAACTCAAAGAATTTAATAAAAATATTATTGAAATAAGAGTATGTTTAAGTAAAAAATTCCACGGCTAATCAATAAAATTCGAGTTTACATAACACATAATCCAAGTACTAATGAAGTATATACGTATAATATAATAACAATAACAACAAAATTCACACCAGTGAAGTAACTTTCTATATATAATAATTTCCTACATGTTTCGACCGCTCACGTAGTCATCATCAGGAAGGCACTAAAAAGGATAAAAATCGAAAGATGATAAAATTATTGAAGAGACAGAACCACAATAATAATAGCATAATCTTTTAATTTTTATTCTTTTATTGCTTCCCTGAAGGCAACCGCGTGAGCGGCCGAAGCATATAGAAGGTTATTATGTACAAAAACTATTTAACTACTGAACATTTTGTTGGTATTATTATTATATTATAAAATTAGAGTTTTCATCTAATCCAAACATTTTTACTACCTCCTCACCAGACAATAATCATACATAGTGCATAATGCCCACGATCTCACAAAATATCCTTTAAACATTTACTTTAGCATTATAATCCACCCACCTCTACAAATTACTAACAGTTTTTCAGTTTCCTCAGTTATGTTCACCAGGGCTTTATATCTCGCAGTATGGCAGCATATCTATTCCACCTTATTGTAACAATTGAAAGAGAAAATAAGATGCTTCCTGTTATGTTAATATTCGTCAATTTTCTGATACTTCTGTTCTCTTTTTTCATATATTATTCTCATCACTTTGTGCTCAATAATATTTATTCTAGATCTATCGCTTGTTTTGAAATGTCAGGTCTCATAATTAACTAACATAATTACTTTATGGAGCAGAGTCATTCTTGAGAAGCTAATCGGTTTTCAGCTAGTCAAGAATTTCCCCACATTTTGTGGAACTCGCAGGTTCTTTACCGCATTCACGAATGCCCGCTACCTGTTCCTATCTTGAGCCACATCGATCAAGTCCATGCCCTCACATCCCATTTTCTGAAGATCCATTTTAATATTAACTTCCCATCTACGCCTGGGACTTCCAAGTTGTTTCTTTCCTTCAGGTTTCCCCACCGAAACACTGTTTACACCTCTCTCCTACACGTGCTTCATGCCCGTCCACCTGATTCTTCTCGCTTGGATCACCCGAACAATATTGGGTGAGGATTACGGATCATTAAGCTCTTCATTATGTAGTTTTCTCAATTCTCTTGTTGCCTCGTTCCTCTTAGGCCCAAATATTATCCTCAACACCCTATTTCCAAACACCCTCAGTTTCAAATCTCACACCCACGCAACACAACAGGCAAAATTATAGTTCTGTTTATCTTAATCATAAAATATTTGAATAGCGAACAAAAAAAATTTGCACTGAATGATAAAAAGCATTCCCTGACTTCAGTATGCTCTTAATTTCTTACTGAATAGAATTTTTATCGTTAATGTTTTTCCCAAATATTCAAAATCTTCCACTATTTCAAAGGAATTATTATCGATTTGTACATCGTGACTTCGTCTTGCATTCTGATCTCGAGACATGACTATGTACTTAGTCTCATCAACATTCGCTCCTATTCTAGTCTCCTTACTAGCAACTAATAAAGCTTCTGCGTTTTCCAGTATAGTATGTACGCTTTCTCCCAATATATTAACATCATTAGCATAAACCAGAAACTGATATGTACCATTTAATCTCAATCCATCCTGGTTTACCTGAACCCTCTAAATGGTGTACTCTAATGAAAAGTTGAAAAGCAATGGCGACAGAGCATCTCCTTGTTTTAAACCATTCCTAATAGGAAATATTGCAAACAAAAGTTGTCTACCCGGAATCTGCCATAGGTTTCATTTAGACACATTTTTATTAGCCTGATAATTTTCATGGGGATACAAAACTCAGCGCGAATATTAAAGAATACCTACCTCCTAACTGAATTAAAAGCTTTCTGAAGTCTATAAATAGCTGATGCACTGCTTCATTTTATTCCCGTTTTTTCTCATGTATTTGACGAATGCAGAATATACGTTCAGTAGTTGATCTGTTGCGTCGAATTCCACGTTGATGATACCCAATAACTTTCTTTGCGTATGGAGTTAACCTTTACAGCAGGATGTTGGATAAAATTTTTACGTAGTTTGCAAAAGTTAAAAGTCCCTATAATTACTACAATCTGTTTCGTCGCCCTTCTTATAGATAGGTACAATGAATGACTCTTTCCATACTTTAGGCAATTCATCCTTAGTCCAAATCGAATTAATAAGTTTATGGATCTCAGAGCGAAATGTTCTACCTCCAGCTTCAAACAATTCTGCTGGGATTCGATCAATACTAGGTGATTTGTGTCTTTTTAGCTTTTCAATAGCCATCACAACTTTAAAGGCACTCAACTCAACCACTAGAGGTTCTGCTGTGTGTATTTCACAACTAACCCCATGGGCATTGAAAAACTGAGAGAAATGATTCTTCCAGCTAGCCAAAATACTGTGGAAGCCTGTAACCAAATCACCTTTCTCATCCTTTACCAAGTTAGTTATAGGCTGGTAACCTTTCTTAAAATCATTTTTGCCCCTGTACAAGAACCTGATATTTTTTATCTTACTGTTAGTTTCAAGTTCATCAAACTTTTCTTTCAGATATTCCTTCCATTTGTTCCTGAAGTGTCTACTATCTTCACGTCTCTCATTGTTTAGATTATCTACGTTGCTTTGGTTTGGATCCTGTAACCACTGCATTTTTTCATGGTTCCTTTGATATAAAAAACGTAAACTTTCTTCATCAAAACTTGTGTTTTCCTGCTCGAATTCTTACAGGCCTAAACTCTCTTTAGCAGAAATTTTGATGTTCTCTTTAATGTTCTCCCAAGCCCTATTTATGTCCTCGCTATCACTTAAGTTCTCCAAAGCTGCAAACCTGTTTGAGATCTTAATGTGATAATGTTTTATAACCTCAGTTTCATTTAGCTTCCTGAGATGAAATCTTTCCATATCAAAATTCTGTGTTGCTTGTTTACTTACTGCCAATATTTACCTAACTTTTGCAACCACCAGATAGTGATCAGTATCACAATCAGCTCCCCTGAAACTTCGTACATCTAGTATACCCGAATGCCTTCTCCTATCTGTCAATATGTGATCAATCTGGTTGTGAGTCTTCCCTTCAGGAGAGGTCCACTCGTACATATGAAGGTTTCGGTACAGGTATATCGTGCCTTAAAAACTAGACTTTTTTGATGTGGCGAAGTTTATTATTCTAACACCATTATCATTACTATCCTGATGTAGACTTTCATTCCTAATTGTCGGTTTGAAAGTATTCTCTCTTCCCACTTTTTCATTAAAATCTCTTCACAGAATTTTCATAAGGTACATCGGAAAATAATAAAAAAAAGCTGCTCTAATTCTTCACAAAAACTGTCTTTGGAATAATCACATTTCTCCTCACTTGATACCTGCGCATTCAAAACAAAAATATTACTCCAGCGACCTATCACATCTATATATATAACATCCTATTTGTAACAAACTCTACTCTCTTAACTGCTGGTGTACAGAAAATCCTATTCCCAATTCATGATTGTCGTGTCTTTCCCATAGAAAAAAATATAATCTCCTGCTTTTACCTCCCCTCTTTGTCCAACATAACCTCCTGTACATGCACTAAATCTAATTTATATCTTGCTAATTCCCTGGCTGCTACTGTACGTGAAACTGCCCTCTACAGACTCCTAACATTCCATGTATCAAATCTCATGTAATTTTCCGCGGTCAGGTCGTACCAAATTATCAGTCCAGGTCCGAGGCAGTTGTTTATGTTTCGTAACAAAGCCAGTTTTTACGGTGAGGAGTTGTTAGCACTTCGTCCAAAAGCCTAGCTGGAGGACAACTTCTTGTTGGCTGTCCGTAACTGATTATTCAATATATTCGTAGCTACCCTCCATATTGGAGGTCGTTCCTCCATCCGCAACCTGAGGACGCGCCACGCCGTAGTGACAGGGATCCACTTATTACGGTCACATAGATTACAAGAAGTAAAAATTATAGTTATCTATAAAATTGTGTTCATATCCTTGCTAAGAGAATGGAGATAAATTTTTAACTGAATTGTTGGAAGCAAACTCAATATTATTTCTGCTTGTAACTATGTTAATAAAATAGTAATTTTTTTTGGTCATTCTTCACCAATAAGCTACTCTTACGTGTCGAAATAAATCGTCATTTAACCTTCAATTATGATATTTATGAACATAAAAATGTATAATATTTTACTAATATTTTGCTAGAATATATTTAGGCCTATCCCAAGTAACAATATAAGGGACATTTCAAAGGTATAAAATGCACACTTAACAAATTTTATGCGCAAGATAAATCTCAAATAAACTAGCCTTCATGTTCTTTCGATTACCTATACGGAGAAGAAGGGACACTAAGAAATTGTAAAGATCAAATAACATCAGTAGTACTTAAATAAAGCATCAATATGGGTAATTACTGGAAAATTAAAAGGCAGTGAAAGGGAAAGCTGTAAGAACTCGGAGAGAACGTGTCACTGGACTATTTCTTGCACCACAAATGCCAGGTGGGATTTTTCCAGGTCTCTGAGTTTCAAATTCGGCACCCAAATCCCAAACCGCACTGAAACCTATTAATATCAAACATATTTACTTACTGAGTTCTCACAATAAAAGACAGGGTTTAGTACAAAGAGATGCCAGTGGGATTTATGGTTTACAAGGTGGCACTGAGACAGATTTCTGTCAGTGTGTTTTGCTTTATCTACGTCATTAATATTTCCACGCATTTTTCATATTTTATCGCCTACAGTCCGGGGGAAGAAAAGTGGAAGAATTTGAGAGTTCATTCCATATAAACACCGCGTGGCCTCACCACATCAATAAAGATCTCATTTATAGAGATTTGGATACAGCTTCTAGTTGTGTGGGAGGTTTCGTTATGTACAGGGAAGTTCATCTGGGTCGGATATGTGATTTTACTTTAAAAATGAGTAAAAGTCTGTTGATGACTGGTATCGTACATTTATCTCTGTCTTTCCAATACGGCTGCGGAATATTTTCCAATATAAGAATTTTAGAATAATATATTTGTTATGAGAAATGCATAAGTGTAGAATTCTACTCGAATATTCCAATAGGCGGCAAGTCCAGCTTATACACAATTTTATTCGCACTTTTCTTTACTATTATGTTGAAGAGAGCTTATAGATTTCTACTCATACCAGATTTTCCTGCAGTTCTTGGGAGAAAGGTTTTACATATAAATAAGTTAGGGAAAATATCCTCCTTGAATAGCTCCAGCGACAAGTAGCCCCGAACCCTTTTAACATGGAAATTGACGGTATATTGAGTTTGGATGTAGGTAGCGCACCGGCCAGGCTTTGCTCAGGAAAATCGCAGTGTCGTCGGGCCATCTACTGTAACCTATTAGACAGCAGTACATACAAGGAATATAGGCTTACCAGTTTGGTGTACTGTTAAAGGTACGTTGTTTTGTAGAAAGTTATGATCCAAAAATAGAATTCCGCAAAAATTATAACGTACTTAAAAATGCTAGTGAAATTTTCATCTAGAAACTTGCAGATTCCAGTCCTCCAGTATATGATGCCATGATTAGGTGTATCTCATACGTCTACAAAACTTTGGGATTATAATTTACATAGCAAGACGAAACACAAGTTTAATATGCCTTGAGATATTCGCTCTTCTTGCATTTTACGCAGCGTAGAATAGCAGTTAGTTGCGGACGTTTCAGAACAAATTATCGGTCCCATTTTCAAGTCAAACATTCCATCTAGCAGTACGAAAAAATATCTCTTTGGTCAGTTGATGATCAAGTTAAATTGCGGCAGTGCGATTAGCGTTGTTAAATTTTTTTCTTGTCAAAGTTCTGTCCCGAGTTACTGATATATTAACTACGCAGTAAGCCAGAATCCGACCAGAGAATTCGCATCAGTCTCTCACGTTATATTATTGACATACAGCAACGTAATCCGCAGCTACTATGGCGCTCTGCTGCTACCTGCACAGCAGGTTGTAATGTATATGGCTCTCATAGCAAGAGGACAGGTTTCATAAATGCAAAAGCCTTTTCTTCAATAACAACAAATTTTGCAGTACGAGTTATTTAATTGCTCTTCATTCTTGCACTTAAGGTAATGTTGTTTTAAAATCTAAAGAACAAAGAAAATGAGCTCTATTCTAGGAGTTTAGTGACCAAATAAGTTCTTATATACATCAAAATAAAAAGTATTTTAAATATTTAACCAGCAAATTTTTTATGGTAAAATAAACCGAATGGGGTTTATTTTAACATAACTCCCCTGAATTCATAAAAAAGAATAACCATAAATGTATAAGGAAACAAGTAAAATTGGACACATATTCCAGATGCGAAATGGCAGGTGAAAGAATAGATTACAGGAATAAGATAAGAAAGTCGTTTGGAGCAAACGGAATGATGAGGACGTAGACAGACGGATAGCTTTAAGAAAGAAATACTAAACGTCAGAGAAAAGGAAGAGGATATATGATGACCAAAGCGGATATATGATGACCAAAGCGGATATATGATGACCAATGCTAGAGGCCTTAATATTAAAAAGATGTTGAAGAAGAAGAAGAAGAAGAAGAGGAAAAGGAAAATTATTAGAGCAGAAGGAAACTATCCCTTAAGACACTCGGTGTGCCTTGAACTAGACATTTCATTTCATATGTATCTGATGTTCATTTGAGGAACCTTAGAAACTTTCTAAAGCGCCTACTACAGTCTGTGTTTGTCCGTCTGTCTGCCTGCCTCTATAAACGTAATAACAAGAAACTGCTGGAAGGATTATCATAAAATTTGGCAATGGTACATTCTACGGAGAGTTGTTGATGAGTATGTGTGTGTGTGTGTGTGTATACACACACACACACACACACACACACACACACATATATATATATATATATATACACACTCGTACGTATATAAGCTGTTGTCTAGATCAGTCTTACGACTGCTTCACTGCAGTTATGTTTGAGTTTCTGCTAAACATTTATCGTAATAACAAATGCTCTCAAAAAAGTAATGTAGAGAAGAATGAAATACACAAATCATGTGCAATATGTTTTTCCATATATTTTAGAGTTTTTGATATCAAGGCTATATACATTTCCTAACGTCCGTACTGAGAAACCAAAGGAACTTAATCGAAGACACACCATTATAAACAAAATGAAGTTTTATATTTTATTCAGAATCTTTCAAATACTAATTTTTATTCCCTCGTATAATGCAATATTCGAAAGCAATAAGATTTTCAAGTAAAAATTAGATATTTTATTCATTTAATCTTTTAATATATACCAGTAGAAAGTCAACATTTTAATGGAATTTGTTTGTTTATTTATTATGCATTTTTTATTAGTACGAAGTTCAAGAATCTTAATAATCAAATAACAATAAATAGTGTAAGAGTTTATCTAAGAGTAAATAAGTTTTTTGTCCGTGTCTGCCTATTTCTTCTGGCAATACAGATGGCACCAACCTCTTACGATTGTTCTTTGTAAACATATTGCAAGCTTCCAATAAAATAAAACATTCTTAAGGAACATTCTGCTTTTAGCAATTCCGTAAGCTGTGTGATGTCCTGTAGTATGTAGGTAGCGTTTCCTCGCTGGTATGTTTGACCACAGGCTTCACCTCCCAATATAATTTATGAATCTATGGCATGTGGTATTGTGCGCCTACACTGCAAGCCGCCATAGAAACTCGATTTAAGCCTCGTATTGACCCGCTACATCCTCAAATGACCGTGTTCTACTGCTTCGGTCATCGGACGCCAAAATCTGAACGCTGAGGCCCAGAGTCAATTTAGGCCGACGGTTTCAGGATTTGTGGTAGAGTAAAGTGGCTCTGGGGTCAGTTTTTGTCCGAACACTTGGGTTACCCTGTCAGTATTATTGGGCCAATACTGTACGTTCAATCATTTATCATTTGGCTTATGGACAAGGGCTTGGTTGGCGCCCCGCCACAAAGTCACAAGAAACTAATGTCACTTCAAGACGAAAATAAAAAAGAAGAAGGGCTGGGAACATGACTGAGCGTCTCTTCCGCTGATCTAAACTGCTCAGACGACAGGTTATCTGTAACTGTACAGACGCAGCTCTAAGTATCTATCGACTTATCTAACTGCTGCACGTCATTAATGACAGTGGAGTAGGAGAGGAAAGGAATTTTATTTTCGAGACCTATTTGAAGATTGACGGCATCACTCATTTCGGGTTTATAATATAATTTACAAAGTGTTTGTGTTTAGCGTAGCTTTGTATCCATATTCACCCATTTAATGGAAAGTCAAAGAAACTACTGTGTTTAAGGAACTTAAAATTTGTAAACTTGAAATGAAAAACAAAAGCCTGCCCATGCAGAAAACAAAGTACTCCGTAAAAAAGAAAATACAAATTTAACTTGGCCTCTTCCTTTTCCAAAATGCAGTGCTTTTGTATGGAAAATGTGATTTCAATTACGTCCATGAAGGAAGTAAGTTAATGAGAACCTCCAGGCAACCATCCCCAATACAGATTATGATTGATCAAAAACAGCCCGAGAATGTGGAATATTTGAAATATTTCGGTAGAACGATGACAAATAATGAAGGATGTTTAAGGAAATTAAATTCTGGGTTGCCATGTCAATAACACCTTTCAAGAAGAAGACTCTTAACCAGCAAAATGGACTTAAATTTAAGGAAGAAGCTAGCGAAGTGTTACGTTTGGAGTTTAGTTTGTATGGTGCTAAGACTTGGACACTTCGGAAAGTAGATCAGAAATACCTGAAAAATTTCGAAAAGTGGTGCTGTAGAAGGATGGAGATCAGTTGGACAGATCGTGTGAGAAATTGTTGCAGAGAGTCAAGGAGGAGAAGAACATCCTACAAACCATAAAAAGAAGGAAGGCTGACTGGGTTGGTCACATCTTGTGTAGGAACTGCCGTCCAAGACACGGTATTGAAAGGAAGATAGAGGGAATGATAGAAGTGATGGGAAGACGAGGAGGAGGGAAACGTGAGCAGCTACTGGATGCCCTTAAGGAAATGAGAGAATATGGAAATTAAAAGAGGAAACACTTGGTAGCACTGTGGCTTTGGAAGAGGTCACGGAAGTGTCGTATAACAAACAACAGAACCAAAGAACGAAAGAACGAAAGAATGAACGAATGAATGAATGAATGAAAGAATGAAGAGAAGTAAAAATTTCCGTGTCTTAATTTTCATGAAATCCATAAATCACGAACAGCATTACCTTCAGAGATGTCATAAGAAAATTCACCAAATCATAAAAATGTGGAAAATACGGACAGAAATTAATTGAATCTCCAAGGTCAAGCGTGGTTTTAGTACGCCGCTTTTCATGAAAACTACTTTCACCCAATAAGTTCTTGTGTTTATCCTGCGCACACAATTTATTTGAAGCATGTAAAAAATTGAGGAAAATAAGCTTTATTCTCTGAGTTAAAGTCTGTCTTTAATGAATGTATTTCCACGATATTCAAAATAACCTAGCGGAATTATATGGTGGGTTTTTTTTTTGCACCGACTGTGGTCCCAATTGTCGGAAAAATGTAGAAAGTATGAATAAAAATTCATTTTCAACCCAAAGGGAAGTCTAAGTTTCACTCAGGTGATTTTAACGAAACTCAAACTTGCTCTACATATTTTTCATAATCCTTCTGTACCGAAATACATGAAAAACATGTAAAGAGTTTAGTCCTTATACTGGGTTACACAGAGGAAAGACGTACACATAGACGAGAGTCTAATGTAATTTTCTCTAAACTGCACCAATAAAGACGGACTAACCTCCACAGTTATCATCAGTCTGTTTGAAGTCTGTGTGCTTACAGGGACACGTATAGAATATACGCAAATGTAAAGCAATTCCTTTAGAGGCCCTGAGGGTTCCAGGATGTCGAGGCTCCCAGATTTCAAGACAATCGGCGCAAGTTGGTTGTAAAATGGTCAGCCCTACGCAGCCGCCGCATTTACTCGCCAGAAAGTATTTCTGGTACTCATTTCTGTTAAAGACTGAACTGGCTCGAAGGTCAAGTGCGCCCGGAAGGACTGTGTCAAAGAAAATTCCAATCACACCCAGGGGCGAATTAAGATATTTGGCGCCCCTGAAAACCTTTCCGCCCCTTATTTCAAACAGTGTTTCTTTCGGAGGGGGGGGGAGTGTATTACCCCGCAGACTGAGTCAAACACCACGCCTCCCAGTCCCAAAACAGAAATAACAAATATTTTATTTTATATATTGAATTTGTGGCGGCGGACCTATTGTTCCGGCTTGCGAGGATGCAACACGCGTGAAAAGGAGATTGTTGTTTGACCGTGTTGGTGTTTTCATGGCAGATATTATTTTTACTCTCTTAAGTTTACTCTTATGTTTATAAACGAAAGGAAACGAAATACAAATACCTATTTAATTAGTAACTTTGACAGCTTAGAAGCCGCCCCTTCAAATCTAACGCCCTAGGCAGCTGCCTAGTCTGCCTAGGCCTAAATTCGCCC
>JGI20166J26741_10528892_pt1 | contig 15771 bp, 8 predicted proteins | sample TergutCu122P5_FD_26741 | JGI IMG/M metagenome (IMG submission 26741)
TTAGATTTTCTATTTTTATCATTTGATATGCCCCCATATTCTTCAATGGACATATCTTTACATATTTTGAGCATTTTGTCAATTAGCGAACAGGCCTATTAATAGCTTAAGCGTTCCCGCGGCTTTTACACAAATCAGTTCCAAACTAAACGTACCTGAGTCATTTGCTCAGCTCTTCCCCTTCAGGGACGGCGATACCTGTTTCGCGCTGATGGGCGTAAATAACATCAACGAACTGGCTGGATTTACGCTCAGTGCATATTCTAAAACTGACAAGACGCTTAATGATTGGGCAAGCGTTGATTACGCTATCAACACTGCGCTGATAAACCCCCAGCACATTAAGGCGGGGTTGCCCGGGACGGCCTCTTTTGCCCATTTTGACACAGTTAGCCGTACTTATACCGTAAGCCCCGTAACAGCCGATGGCACCTCCTATACGTACATGGTTTACTATATCTACTCGGGCGATTACGGGTACAGGATAGCATATTTTTATAATGACAATCTGGAAAACGGTGCTGCAATCGGAAAGAGCATGATTGATTCGCTTGTATTGGGCGCGCCGGATAAAAACGTGTTCAAGCCCGTTTCGCCGTTAAGCGCTCCACCCAGTGTAGATTTGACCAAAACCATTACTGACAAGACATTTAATTTTACCATCACCGAGATGGACCCCGCGGATCCAAACGTTGACATCACCGGCGGATACCTGATAAACGGCGCCGGGGGCGGACGACTGGAAAAATTTCATAGACCAGCCGTCGTGGAACGATTACCTGATCGCCCAGGAGATCTCCAAGAACGTGGACGGCAACATGAAATCCAGCACAAATCAAAAAATTTGATTGCCTCTTCGTCCGCGTTCTGTTACAATTGTAACATCTCCCATAAAAGAGGCTGATCTGCGTGAATGGTTTTATAAAAAGGATTGCGGCGCTGGCTGCGGCTGTGATCTTGCTTAACGTCCCCGACGTTTTTGCCGCCGGGCCCGCTTTCCCGGACACCGCCGGGCATTGGGCGGAAAGTTACATTCAGGCGCTTTTAGACCGGCATGTCATTTCCGGCATGGGGGACGGGCTGTTTCACCCCGATTTGCCGGTGACGACGGCCCAATTCGTGGCGATGGTGATGCAGAGCGCCGTCGGATACGTCGCCCCGACCAATGGTTACTGGGCTTCGGGTTATCTGGACAAGGCGTACGGCCTGGAGATCATAAACGGAGGGGACCTTGAGGAGGCGGACAAGCCCCTTATCCGCCGTTTCGCGGCCAGAATAGGGAATAACGCGCTCAACAAACTGTGGAATGAGGCCGACGAACAGGATATCTCCGTCGCCGAACATAAGCTCCGCGACCTGTATACATGCCATGAGTGCGTCTGGACTACGGCGCAGTTCTATGTAAAGGGAATAATGATCGGGTCGCCCGACAACAATTTCCGCGGCGATGACAATTTCACGAGGGCGGAGGCGGCCGTCGTCATGATGCGGATGATCGACCCGTCGCTGCGCGTCCCGCCGAAGCTGGATTTGCCGGCGGCGGCCGATGACGGGAAGATATCCCCGGACCAGGCCCAGGAGATGCTCAAGACCTACTCGAACGTTATGATGGTCGACGTGCGTACCCCCGAAGCGCACGCGGCGGGCTTTATACCCGGCAGCGTAAACATCCCGCTGGACGACATACTCAACAACATTTCCGCGACACAGATACCGGAGGATAAAAGCGCCATAATCATCGTATACTGCCAAAAGGGCGTTCTCTCCCTCAAGGCGTACCACGCGCTTGTGGACGACGGTTACACGAACGTCTACAATCTGGGCGGGATCGACGGCTGGCCTTACGACATAGCCTCCACAGACTGAATAAGGGAAATACTGACGCGATACAGCGTTCGGATGTGCGCCGGATTCATACCGATATAATAAAAACGGCGCGACGCGAAAAAACCGGCGCGGAGGCTGACAATTCAGCCTCCGCGCCGGTTTATTTAACATATCAGGTCTGCTTTCGCGGCTTTATCCGTTCGCCGTCAGGAGCCTGTTCATCATGGCGGCAAATTGCGCGCGGGTGGCCGTGCCCAACGGGCCGAACATGTTATTAGGCATGCCTTCGATGATCCCAGCCGTGTAGAGATTCTTCACATAACCCTTGGCATAATCGGCAATGGCCGCGTCGTCGTTAAAGCCCGTGTATTCGCGCGCGGCGGGCAGCTCAATCCCGGCGAAGTCGCTGTACCGTGAGATGATGGCCGCCATCTCCTGGCGCGATATGGACTTGTTCGGCTGGTACGTCCCGTCGGGGTACCCCTTTACGATGCCTTTGTCAGCCGCCCATTTGATCGCGTCGGTGTACCACGCGCCCTCGGCCACGTCGCTGAACGGGTTGTTCAGACTGGTGGGGCTGGCCGTATCGGGGGCGCCCTCCGCGCGGTACAGGATCGTGACGACCATGCCGCGCGTGATGGCCATGTTGGGGCTGAAGGCCGTGTCGGAGGTGCCTTTTACCAGGCCGTTTTGCCAGCAATAGAGCACATTGCCGTAGAACCAGTCGCTCTCGTGAACGTCGGTAAAGGGGAGGCCGACGCCCGCCGTCGGCGTTTGCTGTTTGTCGATGGTTTCTGTGACTGTGGCCTTGCCGGCGGTGTCGGCAGCAGTTACTGAGCCTCCGCCTCCGCCGCTGGTGGTGTTGTTGCCTCCGTTGCCGCCTTGGTAACTACCGCCGTCAGTGGGGGGCGTATAGGTTATGCCGATGGTATAGGTTTTAGTTGTTTTTTTGTCAGCAGCTACGACCACAACGTGGATTGTGTTCAGGCCCGATTTCAAAGTAATGGGGTTGTCAGTCATATTATTCGAATCGGAGATATCCCCGTTATAAATTATAAAGGTCGCTCCATCGTTGGATGTGACCGCGTTTACGACGACGCTGCCGCTGTTAACAGTTGCCGTATAGTCGGTGGTATCCGGTTTGAATTTGATGTCCGGCGTCCCATTGTTGAGCGTCAGGCTTTTAAGCGTCGCGTCATTGGAAGCGCTGGGGACTTGCCGTGTTATAGTAATTTGATATGTTTTTTTTGATGTCCCATCCCCGGCCGTCACCTCAACGCGGACCGCCTTATCCTCGCCTAACGCCAGAGAAATGGGATCTCCGGTCTGAACGCGGGAATCCCCGGCGTAAATTATAAAGGTCGCGCTGGCATCAGATGTGGTTGGGGTTACGGTGACGCTTTCGTCAGTAACGATTGTCGTATAATCGGTGGTAACCGGCTTGAACGCAGGGTACAGCGTCCAGCCGCCGCTGAGCGCCAGGCTTTTAAGCGTCGCGTCATGAGACGGGTCCCGGGTTACGGTGATTTGATAGGTTTTGGTTGTCCCATCCTCGGCTGTGACCTTAACGTAGATGTTGTTGTTGTTGCTCACGTTCAGAGGAATGGGATTGGCGACGGGAGTGTCGGGATTGACGGTGTAAATTACCGGGGCCTTCGCGTTACTATTATTCTTTTCCGCGGTCACGCTGACACTGTCCACGTTGTTGTCCACCTTGGCCGTATACGTAAGAGTATTCGGGTCGAAAACTGGAACGAGACTGATGCTCTGGGTTCCGCTGCTGAGCGACAATTTGGAAAGCGTCCAGTCACTGGACGCTGGAGGGGCATCCCGGTTTACAATTACAGTATATGTCGCGCTTGAGCTGCCCGTGGTCACCGTAACGGTAATGGTGTTCGCGCCTACGTCCAGAGGAATGGCGCCGCCGCTTAAATAAGAGGCGCCCTTGCAAGAAATGGAAACCGTCGCGCTCGTATCAGACGGGGTCGCATTTACGGTAACGCTGGCCGTGCTGTTGGGAACGGTCGCGGAATAAGGACCGTAATTATCCGAGGTAAAGCCGGGGGAGAGCGGTCCGGTGTTGACCGACAGGCTGGTAAGCGAGGCGTTGTAGACGGTATCGCCGCCGCCGGAAACATAGGGTACCAGAGTGACGTTTCTGGAAGAGGACGAAACGTAATAGTCAGTATTGCCTTGGCCGTTGAGAACAGTCTGCAGGGCTTGCGAAATAGTAATTGTTTGCGGTGAGTTGCCGGTATAGGTTACGTTGAATGTACACGCGATTGCACCGCTAAACTTATTTGTATTGGCATAATGAGTGATAAAATAATCTTGATATTCGGCTGGAGCGCCGGACGTTTTTGTTGGATAAGGTGATATGTCGCCTGACGGATTGAACACGCATGTAAAATTGACTCCGTCAGGGATTCGAACCCATAATTCAAGACCGGAATAATTTATGGGCGGTTGGCCCAAAGCATACGCGGTTACGGTAAAGCTGCCGGATCCGCTTGATGACAGTTGTACGCTGGCGGACGACACGTCGTAATTGACAGCGGGACTGCTGATCGGCGCCGCCTGCACCGATGGTATTATCAAGCCGAATGTCATTGCGACTGCAAATAACGCGGCGAATATTTTCTTCTTCATGGCTTCACATCTCGCTTTCCCAAGTGCCCCGTAACCACCGCCGCCCGAAAGCGGCGGCGGTTACGAGACCGATTGTGATCATTTGTGCGCCTGTGATCTCAACAATTGAAACCGGCGCGGGTGTGTTGGTTATTTTTTGTCAATTATTTAATGTAGGACATGATGTTCATGATGTCAACGAGGTTGACGACGCCGTCTCCGTTGGTGTCAAAGTTCTTGGCCACATTCCAGTTGGCGTCGCCGACCCTTGCGCCGTAGTAGTTGGTGATGATGTAGTCTAGGTCTTCCAGGCCGAGGAACCCGTCAGGTCCGCCGTTCATGCCGTCGGAGACGTCCCAGCGCAGGTGGTTGGTGACCGCGCTGCTCGCGGAGTCCGGATCCAGCAAAGCGGCCACCTTGATATTGGTGACGCTCGCTTTCTCGTAAACGTCGACGGCCAGCAGCTTCGCCCCGACGACGTCGGTGAGTTTGAGCTGGACGCCGGCTTTGGGGTTGAAGGTAACCTTCAGGATGTCCGTGAGATTCGCGGCGTTGAGCGGGGTGCCGCCCATGGCCGAGAGGACCACGTCGTAGAGGCCGGTGGCGGGGTCATAATTCTCTCTCAGGACGGACCAGCCTTTGACGGCGGGCTGCAGCGCGCTGCCGACGGCGTCAAGCTTGCTGGCGTCGAACTGGGCCTTGATCTCGATCATGGTGGTGGCGCTCAGCTCTTTCGCGCTGACGGTGTAGACGAACTGCTCCTTGTCGGTGTCCACGATGGCGGGGGCGGAGATGGCGGCAAGCGGGCCGTACTCCAAATCGCTCTTTGTGCCGTAGGCTAGCAGGTCCGCGGTGGAGGAGTCGGGGCCGATCCAGACGGTGAACTCGGTGCCCGGGTCAACTCTCCAGCCGGAGGTGTGGCCGTTTTCGCCGTAGAAGCCGTTATAGGTCGTGTAAGCCTGAACGCCGTTGAGGGACTGCTTGACATAGGCGCCGCCGCTGGGCTCCATGGATTGCAGGTCAGCCGGCACATTGGGGGCTACGTTGTTCATGGCGGCGTACTGCGCGTTGGAGGTGGCGTCGACGCCCCTGTTGACGGCGGTGCCGGCGGCCATCTTCACGTTCCATACCCAGTTGTCGTTGTTCTTGCCGTCGTCGAAGTAGCACAGGTCGCGCTTATCGATCTTGAAGGAGATGTTCTGGGACTCGCCGGGAGCCAGCACTTTCGTCATGGCGTAATCCTTCAGCTCTTTGTACGGGCGGCCTTCCTCTTTAAAGGTGCTGGCGCCGATATACATCTCGACGGCGGTGCGGCCGGATACGGAAGCGCTGGTGTTGGTCACGGTGACGGTGGCGTCGACGGTGGTGTTGTCATCCATATTGTTGAAGGTGTTGTTGCTCAGCTTCAGGTTGCTGTAGGCGAAGGTGGCGTAGGACAGGCCGAAGCCGAACGGGAAGGCTACGTGGTCGCTGGCCTTGAAGTTGGGGTCGAGCTGCTCCATGGTGTCGAAGAAGCGGTAGCCGACCAGGTTGCCCTCGTCATAGAAAGCGACCGTCTTCATAGTGCCGGTGTTGGTATCGCTCCAGGTGTAACCCAGATGGGAGGGATCGATTTTGTCTTTGTAGGTGTTGTAGGCGAGCATCGGCACGGTGTCGTTGAACGTCAGAGGCCAGGTGTCGACGGTCTTGCCGGAGGGGTTCACAGCGCCGGAGAGGACGTCGGCCGTGGCCCAGCCGCCCTGTTCGCCGGCGGCGCTGATGTGGAGGATGGCGTCGGCGTCGGCTCTGATCTGGGTGGTGTTGACGTTGCCGCCCAGGTTGGTGATGACGACGAAGGGCTTGCCCGCGGCGTGGAAGGCGGCGCTCATCGCGTTCATGACGGCGATCTCAGGGGCGTAGAGATCAAAGGCGGGCGGGTTGGGGTCGCTGCCCTCGGAGGACGTGCGGGAGATGATCATAATGCCCACGTCTGTGCCGGAGGCGAAAGCGTTGATCGCGTCGGTGTTGAGATTGGTCACGACCTGATTGGGCTTTGTGCCGGTGGCGGTGCAGATCCTGGTATCATTCTCAGTCATGTAGTTGGGAACGGAGTAACCCTCGGCGATAAGGGCGTCGTGGATGGTCTTGCCGCCGGTTTGGTTTTTGTCAAATGTAACGGCGCCGCTGCCGCCGCCCTGCACGACAAAATCGGTGAAGCCCTGGGTGTTGTTCGGGACGGAAGTGGAGTAAACCAGGGAGATACTCTTCTTGTTGTCTCCGACAAGGGGCAGAACCGGAACGCCGTTGACGTTGTTGTTTCTCAGCAGGATAAAGGTCTTGGCGGCCAGCTCACGGTTGAGGGCGGCGTTTTCCTGCCGCGGGCTCGTAGAGTCGGTGTAGTAGGCGGTGTGGCGGGCGGCGGTGGTCGCGTCGCTCAGACCGTCATAGTCGCCTGAGAAGACCGGCATCTTGATGACCGAGTGCAGGATGTCCTTGATGTCGCGGTTGACAATGGCCGTGCGGGCGGCGTATGTGGCCGGGGTGATGGCCGGGCCGCCGGTGGTGTTGTTCTCAGTGGTCAGATAAGGCGTGACGACCGAGGCGGAGGCTGTGGACTGATGCTGGTCGCAGCGCGCGACGATGGCGTAAGCGTTCCATTGATTGCCCCAGTCGGTTTGATAGAACCCCCGATAACCCCACTGATCATAGGGGAGGGAGGACTGCAGCCAGGGGTTCATGGTGGTATGCGGGCCGTTCATCGGGTTGTAGGAGGTCATCATGACGTACGGGTCGGCTCCCGCGACAGCCATTTCAAAGGGCCGCAGGTTGATCTCGCGCAGGGTGCGCTCGGAGACGACGGCGTTGAGGTTGTTGCGGTTGTTCTCCTGGTCGTTGGCCACGTAGTGCTTGAGCGAGACGCCCACTTTATAGGAGTTGCCGAACCTGTCGACGCCGTCCTGCAGGGTCTTGGTGTACATGGTGGCGTTCACACCGGTGATATACGGATCCTCGGAGTAATACTCAAAGTTGCGGCCGCCCAGCGGGCTGCGGTGTATATCGAACGCGGGGGCCAGCATGAAGTCATAGCCGAACCACTTGGCGTCGTTGGCGACGCCCTGGGCGAACATGCGCTGCACATCGGGATCCCAGGCGGAGGCGAGGGCTGTGGCGACGACCCAGGCGGTGGCGTTCTTGCTGTTGCGGACGCCGGCGGGGCCGTCGGACATGATGGTCGTCGGGATGCAGAGGCGGGAGATGCCCATGTCGACGCCGGTCGCGGAGGAATTCAGGCGGACGTCAGACATGTTGCTGCCGGCGGCCGCGGTGGGGTTTTTCGGGTTGGGCATGCTGTTGGCGATCTGGCCGTTCTGGCCGCCGCCCAGCATGGGATATTTCTCGTTGTCGGTCATCTCGCCGATGACCTTGTCGAGGACGGATTCGGTCCAGGCGGTGGGGACCTTGGCGCGGAAGTCATTGGGGCTGCCGTCCTGCAGGGTCTTGACGTCGGACAAGACCCAGACGCGCTGGAAGCCGACCCATGTGGTTATGGCGCTGTCGTCCGCGCCGACGCCGGCGGTGTAGGCGTAAGCCTTGATGACGACGGCCTGGGTGGCGGTGATTACCACCGGGATCGGGCCGTTATACACTGCGGACATCTTGTCCGGCGCGGGGACGCTGTCGATCTGCGCCTGGGTGGGCGCGGCGCCGTTCGCCACGGGGAACGTGGCCATCGTATATGTAATGGTAGCGCTGTCGCTCTGGTCATCCAGGGTAACCGCGGTGGGGACTCTGTCGGGACGGAAACCGGCCGGATCGCCGGCGTACGCCTGGTTATGCCAGGGCTGCGCCGCGGGGACCGCGGGCGATGCCGACACATTGGGCAGCCCGCCGGCCGCGAAGGTGACGGCGGTGGTAAAGGTGATGCAGGACGCGGCGATCATTGCCGCGCATACGACTCCTGAGATTGCTCGCTTGTAACTCTTTTTAATACTCATGTGTTATGTAACTCTCCCCAAAATTATTGGTCCTCCACTTTTCTTGTTGTGAGAGCGGATACGGCAGGAGGGCCTCTTTCTCTATATCCCCCAAAAAAATCCGGATTTCGGCCGTAATATGTCACGGCCGGGCACCACCTCCCCCATTTTTATGATGCGGAGATATGTTTGGCAGGACCACCCCCTCCAGGTACTATCTTCAAGATTTGACAATAGATACATGGAACTAATTCAATAATACCGGAAAAATATAACAAATGCAAGTACAAAATTAAAAAAAGTGCTCAAAAATATTCACGCGTTTCTAAAAATATTCATGTTCTAAAAAATATCCATGCCGTTTCTCGGCGAGGCCGACATAGATCAGCTATCCATGAATTATCTGAGAATTGTGTTGAAAAATGCGGAGAACTATGGTAGTATGTCGATATAAGTTTTGGCTCTACTATTTTATCCGGTGAGAATATGTAGTAGGGGCGGAGCTTGTCTCCGCCCGGAATGCGGGCAGACACGAGGTCTGCCCCTACGGTGTTCTATAAAATTTTGCCGGATGGAACACTGCTTTAATAGCTGAGTTTTTGGCAGTTACACAACGCTGATTTCAGGCGGAGAGGGGATGATCGTCGCATAGGGATCGTCACATAGGCGCTCCGGGATCGGGAACGGGGCCGCTTTACCGGTTTGCGCGAAAGCAATCGGGTCAAAAACGTAGAGCCCCAACTCCAAAATAAAAGGGGCAATACATATTATCGGGAGGTAATGATGAGATCGAGGAAAATCAACAGGCTGATCAGCTCCGTACTGGTATTCGGCCTGGCTTTTACATCCGGGGCGTTTTCATTTGCAACAACCGGGGCCGCAGCCGGCATTGATCCCGGGCAAGCGGCGGTCGTGCCCGCCGCGCTGGATTCGATCAAGGTAATGGAGATACTGACGAGCCCGGGCGCAGGGTACATCGGCAGGAACCTTGTGAGCAGCGGAGCGTACCCCGAGTCAATGCGGGGCCAGGTGCGTCCGGGATCCGATACCCTGACCGTCGATCCGATAGCGCGGCCGCGCGAGCTGGACGACTATCATCAGGCGGGAATCTACGAAACGGCGGGGGTCCCTTACGAAATCTCGGAGCTGCGCCTGTCGGAGGCCGACGCCGCCGCCAAGTACGGCGCGGATTACCCGAGGTATATGGCGCTCGTCAAGGAGATATCCGACGGGGTGTATAACGGGCTGAACGACGGCCAGGGCGTCTTTGTCGTCGGGACAACCTGTTACTCTACCGTCGGGGCCGCCGCCGGGCTGCGGCGGGCGTTCGGCGACAGCGCGAAACTCGGCCTTGTCTACATAGACGCCCACGGCGATATAAACACCAAGTATACGACCTTTTCAGGCTCGATGGGCGGCATGGACGTGGCGCCTATTCTGGGGCTTGATCAGGAGGAATGGTGGCAGGCGGCCTGCGGCGGCGATATGAGGACGTTCGACGCGTGCGTGCACGCCTGCGCGCGCGATCTGGATTCCGGGGTCGACGCGGCCTCGGGGCAACCCTTTAGCGAGATACTCAACATGCAGCAGGCGGGGGCCAATATCGTCGACGTCGCCCATTACAATGACGAGGCGTACTGGAGAGAACAGATTCAGGACCTCGCCGGCAAGGTGGACGCCATATACCTCCATGTCGACGCCGACGCCGTGGACCGCGCGTTCTTACCCAACGTCAATACGCCTTTCCGCGATGGGCCCGACATCTGGACGATGATGCGCAACATCAGAATAGTCATGGATACCAAGAAAGTCGCCGTCGCGAATCTGGCTTCGATCTATTTCGGCAAGACATTTGCCAACGGGACACAGGGCTTTACATTCCCGAGCGTATCGAGCCTGACCGGTGAAACGGTTCAGCAGGCGAGCAACAGGGCTTCCCAGATCTCGATCCTGACGGGTATCCGCTTGATCACCTCCATGTTTGATAGCTGGAAAGACCGGCCCGTTTTCGAAGGCTCCGTTTTCAGCCCGCCCAAGCCGCCGGCGCCCGTCCCCAAGGCGGCGGGCGATCTGGCGTCGCTCAAGGTGCTAGAGGTCCTGACGAGCCCGGGCGCCGGGTACATCGGCAGAAACCTTGTGAGCAGCGGAGCGTACCCCGAGTCAATGCGGGGCCAGGTGGTTCCGGGTTCCGATACCCTGCGCGTCGATTCGATAGCGAGGCCGCGCGAGCTGGACGACTATCATCAGGCCGGGCTTTACAATACGGTGAAAGCCCCTTATGAAGTTTCCGAGCTGCGCCTGTCGGAGGCCGACGCCGCCGCCAAGTACGGCGCGAACTACCCGAGGTACCAGGCGCTCGCCAAGGAGATATCCGACGGGGTGTACTCCGGTCTGGGCAAGGGCAGCGGCGTGTTCGTCGTCGGCACGAGCTGCTACGCCGCCGTCGGGACCGCCGCCGGATTGAGGCGGGCGTTCGGCAACGGCGCGAAACTCGGCCTTGTCTACATAGACGCCCACGGCGATATAAATACCAAGTATACGACCTTTTCAGGCTCGATGGGCGGCATGGACGTGGCGCCTATTCTGGGGCTTGACCAGGAGGAATGGTGGCAGGCGGCCTGCGGCGGCAATATGAGGACGTTCGACGCGTGCGTGCACGCCTGCGCGCGCGATCTGGATTCCGGGACCGACGCGGCCTCGGGGAAACCCTTTAGCGAGATACTCAACATGCAGCAGGCGGGGGCCAATATCGTCGACGTCGCCGGATACAACGACGAGGCGAATTGGAGAAAACAGATTCAGGACCTCGCCGGCAAGGTGGACGCCATATACCTACATGTCGACGCCGACGCTGTGGATAACGCGTACCTGCCGAATGTAAACACGCCTGTCAAAAATGGGCCGGATATCTGGACGATGATGCGCAACATCAAGATAGTCATGGATACCAAAAAGGTCGCCGTAACCAACCTGGCCTCGATATACTTTGGCCGGGATTACGATAAAACCCGGCTGGCGAACCTGCAAGGCTTTGTATTCCCGGACGTAAATGTCGGGGAGACGGCTCAGCAGGCGAGCAACAGGGCCTCTCAGATCTCGATCCTGACGGGTATCCGCTTGATCAGCACGCTGCTTGGAAATTGGAAATACGATCCGGTGGGCAAAGTCCTGGTTTCCGCCGCGCCGTCGGCGTCGGTTGAAAAACTCAACGGCAACAAAAACAATCTGACAGTCGTTGTGACGGAAACCTATTTGGACGGCACTTCAAAAGACTTTAAAGCGACGTTCAGCATCGACAACAACGCGGCGGGGACGTATACGGTCAACGGCCACAAGGTCTACGTCGACACCAAGGGCAACACGCAAGTGCGCGCATGTTATATAGCGGGATAGTATAGCCATCTGAATTACATAAGGTTTTTCAAGCTGGCAGGGCGTAAAGCCCTGCCAGCTTGTTGTCTCGGCGATATGGCCATACTGTTTCTTTTTTATCATTGACATAAATAGACGCCGAGAAAGGGTCTTGGCATCCGCCGCGATTTGTTGTATAATATCCCCTGGTTCATAAAAATGCGGCATTTTAATCGGAAAGGGACTGTTATATATGAAATACTGCATCGTTATCGGAGACGGGATGGCCGACCATCCCGTCGCGGAATTGGGCGGGCGCACGCCGCTGGAGGCGGCCGATATCCCCGTGATGGACGGGCTGGCCGCGCAGGGGGCGATCGGGCTGGCGCGCACCGTGCCGCTTGAGCTGCCGGCCGGCAGCGATACGGCCATTTTAAGCATTTGCGGCTATGACCCGCGCCTGTATTACACCGGACGCGCGCCGCTGGAGGCCGCCGGGGCCGACGTGCCGCTGGAGGGCGGGGATGTGGCTTACCGCTGCAACATGGTGACGCTGGAGGACGGCGATATGTCGTATGCGCAGAAGAGGCTGCTGTCGCACAACGGCGGCTCTGTAGACGGCGAGAGCTCCATGCGGCTGGCTGGCGATCTGTCGGCGGATCCGGCCTTTGCCGCCCGCGCGGCGGAATACGGCGTGAAGATATACCCCACGCCCTCCTTCAGGCACATCGCCGTTCAGCGCGGCGCGGACATCGCCGGCTTTACCGCCGCGCCCCCGCACGACCATCTGGACGAGCGGATAAACCGGATCCTGCCCTCCGGCGGGCCCGCGGAGGGCCTGAATGAGCTGATGCGCCTGGCGCATGAGTTCCTGGATAAGCATCCCATCAATGAAGCGCGGCGCGCGGCGGGGAAACTGCCCGCCAACGGGATATGGTTCTGGGCGGAGGGCACGGTGACCGCGCTGCCGTCTTTTGCGAGCGCCTTCGGCAAGAGCGGCTTTGTCGTCAGCGCGGTGCCGCTGGTATGGGGCATCGGCGCGCTGGCGGGACTGGACCGGGTGAAGGTGCCGGGCGCCACGGGCGAATTGAACACGGACTTTGAGGGCAAGGCCGACGCCGCTCTGCGCGGCCTGGCCGAAGGCTACGATTTCGCTCTGCTGCACCTGGAGGCGCCGGACGAATGCACGCACGTCGGCGACCTCAAGGGCAAGCTGCAGGCCATCGAGTGGCTGGACAGCCGCATGATCTCCCGGCTGAAGGCGGGGCTTGAGCGCGCCGGGGAGCCTTACCGCCTCCTGATCATCAGCGATCACCTGACCCTGACCGAGACGCGCGGCCACAACGGCGACCCCGTCCCGTTCATACTGTACGACAGCCGGCGCGCCGGCCAAACGCCGGGCGGCCGCGCCGCAGCCGGCTTCAGCGAGCCAGCCTGCGCCGCAGCCGGCCTGTTCGTCGGCGAGGGCCACACCATGATCGCCGCCCTCCTCAACGATGCCGGCGGGCCAATCCCGGGGTAACCGCGTCGCCCGGCCCCTTGCGGCGCGGCAAAAGCCAATAGTTTGAAGTATTGAATATCGTAATCAGCTCTGCCCAACGGTCGATGTCGGAGCCAAAGCAGGGATTGACACAAAGGATTTGGTATGCGGTTGCCCTGCACGACAACTGCGGAAACGTGGCTCTGAACGTGCTCCGCAATAATTTATTTGCAAATTATGCGCTTTTGTGATATCATAGGAACGAGGCGGTTTAATACAAATCATGCGCTGCCGCGCTCAGTCCAGCGCATATTTTTGACCGCGCGTATAACCGTTCAAATATGAGCAAATATGAGGGGTTCGTCAATTATCAGGGGGTGGGTATTTTGAGCATTCTTGATTTTTTATTTTGCAAGGCCGGAAAGCGGCGCGCGGCTTTTACGTTTTTATTCGGCGCGGCGTTTGCGCTGGCGTTTGCCGCGCTGACGCCGGTCAACGCGCTGGCCTTCGTGTCATACGGGGAGTACCAGACCGTCATTAACAAGGTGTCGACGCCCGTGATTTACGGCAATATCTTTATCAACGGCATCGACGTGTCCAATCTGTCAAAGGCTGACGCGCTCAGCAAACTGAACGCGGAGATCGGCGATAAACTGCTGGCCAATACCGTCACCGTTGTGGCGGGCGAGCATTACACGGCGCTCACCTTCAAGCAGCTTGGCGCCAGCTACGATTTTCAGCAGCCGGTGGAGGACGCCTTTAATTACGCCCGCACGGGCAACATTTATCAGCGTTTTGTCCAGATAATGGCCCTGAAGGACAGCCCTTACAACATCCACGCTCAGATATTGCCAAAAATCGACAGGGCGGCCGCGGCCGCGGCCCTGTCTCCGTTCGCAGAGAAGATCAATGTCGCGCCCGTGGACGCCAAGCTGGGCTTCGCGGACGGCGGGCTTGTGGTTACGAATGAGGTCGTCGGCTCGAGCATGGATATCGGCAAGACCCTCGACGCCATAACCCAAAAGATGCCTATGGGGCAAAGCTGCGTGGTGAACGCGGTTGTAGCCGCGGCCAATCCGAAAGTGACCGCCGCCGAGCTCAAAAAATCCAAGGATGTGCTGGGCGAGTTCACCACCAATTTTTCTACGGGCTCCAACCAGGCCGGCAGGAACAAGAATCTCGAAACCGCCAGCAAAAAGATCAACGGCACCGTCATGATGCCGGGAGACGTGTTCTCATGCAACGCCGCGCTGGGCGAAATGACGGCGGCAAACGGCTATTACATGGCGAGCGTCATTGAGAACGGGAAGCTCACGGAGGGCATGGGCGGCGGCGTCTGCCAGGTATCCACGACGCTCTACAACGCCGTTTTAAAGGCGGAACTGACCGTTTTAGAGCGCACAAACCACTCCATGAAAGTGGGCTATATCGACTATTCCTTTGATTCCACCCTGGCGTCCGATTATCTGGACCTCAAGTTCAAAAACAGCACGGACGCCCCGATATATCTGTATGTGCAGTACGACCCCAAGGGCCATTTCACGGCGAGGATATACGGGCATGAGACGCGCCCGGCCGGCAGGACCATCAGCTTCGCCAGCAAGCTTCTGAAGCGGACCCCCGCGCCGGCGCCGAAGGTCACGGAGGATCCGTCGCTGGCGCCGGGGGCCAGGGTCGTCGATCAGGCCGGCAGGGACGGCTTGACATATGAGCTGGTCAAGACGGTCTATATCGACGGAAAGCCTACGGACAGCGTCGTCGTAAACAAGAGCTACTATAAATCCTCTCAGGAGGTCGAGCGCGTCGGCCCGCCGGGCAAGGCCGCTCCCACGGTGCCGGACCAGACGCCCGCGAACCCCGCGGATAATCAGACGCCGCCCGCCTCCGGAACGCCGGCGGAGCCAAATACCCCCGGAATTCCGTCGCCGGGGACGCCGCCCTCGACGCCTACGGCGCTGCCGTGATCGCAGTTATGGCATAAAACGGATATAAAGCAGTCATGAGCCCGGCGCGGGATATCGCGCCGGGCTCATTTGATCGCCAATTTATTTATCTGCGCCCTTGTAGCGCCGCGGCCCAATTTTAACTTGCGGACATAGTGCGGAGATGTTATAATATGGCATAATTCCGTCTGCCCATTATCCGGGCGGGCGGTTAAAATTCCAAAGGATGTGATCGCATGTATTAAGAGAACCCTCAGAAAGGCCCTGCTGATCCTGGCCATGCTCCCCGGCATCATCGGCACTACATACGCCTACAAAGACTACACGCAGCACAAATCCAACGAGTTCGACGGCAAGGGGATGCTCTATGACGCGCGCCTCGTCGAGAACTTCACAGAGACTCCGGACTGGAAAGTGAGCGACGGCGAGATAACGAAACAGATCAGCGCCGCCAACATGGGGACGCCACCCGAATACGGTCCTGTCTATGTCCGCCTCCAGCTCAAGGAATATATGGAGATCAGCGCGCAGACGTTTATTTATTCCGACAAAAGGTATATGACAGACACAGACGGCAAATACATCGTCT
>JGI20166J26741_10530003_pt1 | contig 15770 bp, 21 predicted proteins | sample TergutCu122P5_FD_26741 | JGI IMG/M metagenome (IMG submission 26741)
AAATGTGACACAGAAAACCTCTCTGCATTGATTCAGTGTTGAAACATTGTGCAGCAAATAGAAAGAGACTGTTTCAGCGTTGCCAAACATAGGTCCATATGTATATGACGTTAGCATTTCTGGCTTTACAAGGAGCTCCATATATATATATATATGACATTAGTAGCCTAAGGGTTAAATTTACCCACTATTTATATATGGTCCTAATAACATATTTTGTTGATACCAATATAATATTTTTAGAGAATAAACATATGGGTTGACTGACAGAGTCTCCCATTATGTACTTATATTTTGCACTTTGTGTATACAGTTCTTACAGTAGCATCTGTAAAAGGTCACCATAAATCTTTCAGAGTTGTGTTTAGTGAACTGCTTAGTTTTAAGCATAGTTAAGTTATGTAGAATGCTTCATTGTCATATGCACTTTATGTATTCACTTGTATACTTGAGTCATTTTCTGAGATGGGTTTTTATTTTCAAAAATTCATAATAATATGGGTGCTACATAAGAAGCGAAAACTATGCATTGCTTTTCCAAATAATATGATATACTCTTGCACTCTTCCTCCCAACAGCAGATGGCATATGTGTATGATATGTATGGCCATGAATGTGAGAAACTTATCAATTAATCAGTAAAACCAAAATTGGTGTGTGAAATGTGCAGAAAATACTGTAACCATTATATAAAGCAAGTAAAAGAAAGAGAAAATATGCATCAGAATGTATTGAGACTCAAATTATGCATAGATTATACACATAACACAAATTGAAGCAAGATTAAGAATTGTGGAAACACTTCACTTTCACATAAGGAATGAACTTACTGACAACCGTACAATTTCATCAACTGCAACAATAGATTTACTTTTATGCACATTAATTATAAATAATTCCTTCCATTTTGGAATGACATTAACAAATCACAATAACATTCATGAATAAGTTACAGGACTACATAATTCTGGGAGTGCTGATTGCCATACTTGGCCCTACGAAACAAAAATTAACAGGAACATGTTCGGAATTACGTAACTAGGATGCATATAGTTTGTATTCTTTCCTAGATTTAGGGTGCCCAAATCAAGGAGGATAAGATGGGCAAGACAGGCATGTATGGGAAATTTATATATGCATTTACAGTTGTATGTGTAGTGTTGTATCTGCAGGTTGGTAACTGACAATTAATGTGTTTCCACCTGGGTGGGTACTGAGGAATACTGCTGAGTGGAAACAATGGGTGTTGTACTTGGGGTGATAAGTTGTAAAGCTGTTGAGAAGAAACAACAGAATTTATTGTGTTGACTCCCTAGAGGTACTGACAGATCTTGTCTGCTTGACTTCCAGTTTAAGAGAGCCCTGTCAATGTTGGGAAACAAGTAATTAAACTGAATGTAACCATTACACAGTCAGACCCAAACACTGACGTGGCTTACAAAGATTTACAAAGATTCCAATTAAAAATAATATTCCAATTAAAAATAATGTTTTAGAGAAACTTGATTTACACAGATTCCAATTGAAAGGAATGATTTTCGGGAACAGAAATATAATATCTCCCCTCCAGGTCAGGGAGTTAGACTACCCCTTTGGGTTGGAGTTCAAGTTGCCATAAAAATAAAGTTGATATGTCCTGTTCTTGTATGACCTCAGGGTAACACGCAGTTATCTTCTAGTTTGAAGTCTAAATCTTTGGAAATATTATGTAATTACACTGCTAAAAACATTCATGAAATTAAATTGTCAAGGTACTGCTTACATACAACAACTGTCCTACATATGATAGTACTTCTCTATATATAACATGTCCTATAAGTACACCTGTATATTTCTCTCTTTGATACACCATTACCTCAGTTTGTATAACATTACATATAAGTAATACCTGTATATGACAGTTAAGTAACACCTATATATAACAGTTAAGTAACACCTATATATCACAGTTAAGTAACACCTGTATATAACACCTACCCCCTTGGGGAAGTCCAGTTTACACCTTAATTGGTCCTAGAAACAGGATTTTGAGGTGCGCAGTCTATTGGACCTGCACAGTTTTGCTTCAGGGGTTTGCAAATTTAATTCACATAGTAGAACATCCTCTTGTGCCATAGCCAAACTCTCATTGCTGGTATGTATCTTAATATTTACTACATTTCCTGATCCATTAGAAACAGTAATGGCTTTTACACAACTAACTTTACCCTTGAAACAGTTATACAATTTGTATAATATATATAACCCAATTAATATTAAACAAATATATACAAGAACAGAATACGTGTTGTGCAGTCTTTTCACTCTTGCTGCCTTGTAATATTTTCTACATCAGAAATCCTATGGCTAGCAATCTTTAAGTCATCCAAATAAGACAAAATATGTTTGAAAATGGTATTCAAACTTGTAATACTGATATTAAACTTCACATTTAATTCTTCAAAACAATCATATTACACATACACCCTGGACATAAAATCACTTTCATAACCTGGGTTAACTACATCCAGGATGGAATGTGTCTGAAATGATGTCGATTTTCCATAGCCTTTGCAATTGGCACTTATCCCTAATTTGCCAGTTCCTGATACAATTATGCCAACTGGAGGCTTATCCACACAAAGTACTGTGACACTTTCACTAGAGGGATGAAATAAATCCATTTATTCTTCGCTAATTGTGTCCAAACTGAATTTGTAATTTCAACTACAAGTTTATCACAAATGGAGGGAAAACTTCTTCTGGGTTGCAACAATTTAACCATACAATTTCATGGAGGTGGGAAGAGAGGAGGGGTTGTTTCTGTTTAGAAACAATGTCATGGCATTCAATATTTTACATGAATTCATCCATCCACAAAAATGACTTACCTGTGTCTATGTACAGGAACTTGGTTCGATCCAAAGGGACGGGTATTGGGATTAGCCTATATATATATATATATATTAAAATTACCCCTGTTTACAAGTGGTAGTAGAATTACATAACCAAGAATACCATTCTTTATGTACACTTTTAACTCACATAATCTGAGTAATAAGCGTGCTGATTCCTTGCTCAAAGGAAAGGTAGAGCAGTATATTTTGGGAAAGCAGAAACCCTCTTTATTAATGCTTCCATCAAGGTGACTAGGGAGATTACCTGAGGTTGCAACACCCATTTTTTGTGCATTTATTACACTGTCAATCAACAAATCAAGATTATGTTGCAATGTATTCATCGCATTGTTTGCCCTTAAAATATGTCCTTCAATCTCAATTTTAGCACTGAACAAATTCACTTTTTCGTTAGTTTCTTATTTTAAAGTATTCATATACTTAGTGACTTTGCTTAGTCCTTCCTTGAATAAGTTTTCATTATATTCAACATCTGCCAAAGTGTTAATAACATCTCCCAATGATGACCTTACTACGGATAGCTGTTTTTTTAGCAATGTATTCATATCCTCTGAATTTTGCTCAAATAATTTAATTTGTTCATCGTAATACTTGGCATTATCTTCATCCATTGTTCCAAACAATATTTTACTCAGTTCCCTTATAAAGTTAAACACTCCTCTCTTTTTCCTTTTGCCTCCTGTTTGTCTCGTAATTTCTTTCAATAGGCCTTCTGTTTTGGTTAACTGATTCAGACGTTCCCTAGTGCTATTACCAAAATGAGCACATCCTGTCCAGTTTCTGATAACAGTCATTGACATACATATGTCAACATGATGTACATACTGCCTCAATACGAAAGTTTCATTATCAGTTTTGTTTAAATTGACATACACAATAGTCCTCCATGCAAAGTTATACAATACCACTATACCTTCATTTTCGTAATAAACTCTCGGTGATTCATCATATCTTTCTATAGAATAACCCAAATCATTTAACGCTGCCACATTTAGCAATGCTGGCAGTGATATTATGATGTTTACAATCGCCAAGTGTAGGATTCCCATCATGAAAATAAAACAAAAATAAAGCAAATGTATCCTTACCTCTACACATAGGTGTCCATATTCAAAATTACTCTCTACATTACTACTTGCATTTATTTAATATTCAATAACAAGAACAACTACAACTTGAGGTTTCCTCTACTTAACATGTGCCTCAAAACATTGGTCTTAATAGAAGGGCCTTATTCCATTTACATGCACCTGTTGTGTGGTGCGACCCTTTCTGATCGTTACATTTATGCCTTCTACTGCCAACACCTCGTGTGGGCCAAAGTACGGGGGGCTCAGGTTCTTAGATCTTCCCCTATGTACAGTCTCATCAAAATGCAATACTTTCTGCCCCATCTGAATTTCAAACTTTTCAGAACCCTTATCATAATACTCCTTACTTTTTTCTTTACTTGCTATCAGTTTTTGTCTAGCAACCTCATGAGCCAACTGCAATCTTCCCCTCAATTCTGTTAAGTAATTCTCATAATTGTACTGCACACTGGGAGTTTCTCTTAGGGCTGACGTTAGTTCTGATCTGAAGCCATACACTAACTTAAAAGGTGTGTATGCAGTGGTCGTATGTACCGTGGTGTTGTATACATAGACCGCATATGGGATCCACTCATCCCAATTAGTCTGATCTTCGCGAACATAGTGTCACAAGTATTATGCAAGTACCCTATGACCCTTTCCAAACCTTTCCACACTGTCATTCGATTCAGGATAAAAAGCGGTAGTTTGTATCTTTCTGATTTTTAGCAATTTACACATGCTTTTAAAAAGATCACTTAGGAAGTCTGAACCGTGGTCTGTTAGAATTTGTGCAGGTGCACCAAATTTTATCTCGATATTTAACACAAATTCTTTTGCAGCAGTTTCTGCCTCCTGGGGACTGGGTATTGTTACTATAAATTTAATGAGGTCATCTCGGATTGTAAGGATATACTTATGCCCCGACATCGTTTCCGTCATGGGACTAACTATGTCTAGTGCACATTTTTCAAAAGGGAGCCTGGCTGTAGTCGTAATTTCCATAGGAGCCTTTCTTTTCGGTTATAATTTTTTTATTTAATTGACATTTTGCACATTTCTTTACATACGCTTCTACTTATTTTTCATATTCGGCCATTGATAGTATCTCTTTATGGCTTCGTAAGTTTTATTCATGCCACGATGACCACCGAGGATCGAATCATGGTTCTCCTGCAGAATTTTGACTTTCATATCAGGATCTATCTCATCAAGTTCACCGCCTTCTTTTGCAAGCGTACCGATCCTAGACAGTGCATCCGCATTGGAGTTTTGCACTCCGGGTTTGTATACTATCTCATAGTAGTGTCCAAGTTGAATACGCCACCTCAATAGCCTCGAACCTGGGTGTTTAACACTCATAATCTAGGTTAGGGGTTTGTGATCACTTTCTATTCTGAATTTCCTACCATACAAATACGGCCAAAAGTGTTTAATTCCCCATAAAATTACTGCTAATTCTTTCCTAATCGTACTATAATTTTACTCAGTTTTTTGAAACTACGACTTGCATATGCAATAGGTAAATATTTACCTATTTTTCCCTGTGACAACACTGTTCCTGCACCGTCATTCGATGTGTCATGGTTAGTATAAACTCTCATGAAAAATCCGGGTATTGCAAGATTGGGTGCGACATTATTTTCTGTTGCAATGTGTGAAATTCAATTTCCTGACTCTCTTCCCACACGTATTTTGCATCCATTTTTAGAAACAAAACACCTTATGCCTGTCAAACCACTTAACACATTACTCGTCATTCTTTGAAAAGTGCCGGGCGCTGTTTTCAGCCTAAAGGGCATTCTTAGTGTTTAAAGCTGTCTTATCAATGTCACTTGGGTCCATATCTATCTGGTGATTCCCCATCCCTAAGTCTAGGCAAGAGAAGTACTTCGCTTGTCCCAGTTGGTCAAGAATTTCGGTGATATCTGGCAATGGGTAGGCATTCCTTACTCTTTTCTCATTTAATTTTCTGTAATCCACCACAAGCGTCCATTTTGTTGCCCACTAGCAATTATCTTTTAGGCACCACTAAAATTGGGCTATTCCACGGTGAATTACTCTATTCTATAATCCCTTCCTGCAATAATTTCTTTACTTGTTTATCAACTTCCAACTTTTGCGTTTCTGGTAACCAGTAAGAACTAGTATTTATTGATTCTGTCCCGAGTTCGACACATATTGAATGCAGTGCCGTGCCCGTGCTACTTAACTTGTCACAAAGAAAATAAAATATGCCCTGGTAATCTAAGCATGCTTGAACCAATAGCTTTCTTTCTTCCGTATTTATGTTTTCTAACCTTAATCGTGTCATAATTTCTCTTTCTGTCCTGAGATTCGAAGTCAGTACTGCAGCTTCTGTTCCAAGCTGGGTCAACCTCACCTAGCTGTACTATGGATTCCTGCAAATCCACTTCTGTGTCATTAGTACGAGGAGGTGCTGATAAGTCCTTAGCCCTAACAGGAAAGAAACAAGCTACAGCGATCAAACTCGGGATTTATTCAACATACTCCCCACGAAGTTCAATACACTTCTTGGCCCGTTGCTCTAACTTTTGCAAGCCAATCAAAATATTCTGAAAATTGTCCGTCCAACCAGGTCTCCGCGGCAGCAATAACCTCCGCGTCGGACGAAAAATGGCAACACTTTCAATTGTTTTTTTTATTCCAAGGAACAGGTAGTATTCCGACGGAGCCAGATCCGGAGAATAGGGTGGGTGATCAAGACATTGGAAGCCCAGATAGGCCAGTTTCTTCTATTTTGCAAGTGCCCGGTGAGCCGGGACATTGTCGTGCAAGAACAAAGCCCCCTTGCTGACCTTTCCGCCCCGAGGAGTTTTTCTTCAAAATGTCCTTCAATTGCACCAGCAGAGACGAGTAATACTCCACGTTGATATTTTGACCCTTTGGAATATAATCAATGAGGAGGATGCCGTCTTGATCCCAAAAAATCGAGGCAAGAAATTTTCCAGAGGATTTTTGCACTCGGAATTTTTTTTGGGTGGGGTGAGCCACTATGCCGCCACTCCATCGATTGTTGCTTTGTCTCCGGGTCATAGTGATATAACCAGGTTTCGTCCATGGTAACCAATCGCGGCCGACAGGAAATCATTTGAATTGCGCCGAAAAAAATTCCAAATTTGGTCAGACGACTGTCACCGTTGACGTTTTTGATCCGCGTTCCGGCATTTCGGGACCCACTTTGCGAATAGGTTCCGCATGTCCAAATCTGCATGAATGATGGACCCAACCCGCTCACGTGAGATGTCCAGTTGCTCACTACTGATTTGTCTGAAATCCGGCGGTCTTCCAAGATTAGCTCGTGAATTTGATTAATAATACCTCCGGGTTGGTCACGGTTTTGGGTCGTCCAGGACGACGCGGATCACAGGTGGAAAAATCACCATGTTTAAACTGGGTCACCCAGTTTTTGATCGAGGCATACGATGATGCATGTTCCCCTAATGTTTCTGTCAGAATGGCATGAATTTCCTTCGGCGCCTTGCGTTGTAGGAAAAAACGTGATGACAGCTCGCGTCTCGATGTTGAAATCGCGCGCACCGCCTGACATGCTTTCTTTCAGCCTCTGTAACAAGAAAAGACTTGCAATTCGGTACATGAATAGACCGCTCTTTCCAACAACACTATCGATTCCGTCCTATGATATCGGGAAGTAGGTCGGGCTAAGGACTTATCAGCACCCCCTCGTATTCAGAATACTTGTCATTAAGTAGCCATCCAGTACCTTTGTAAGTGATGCTGCTATAATAACTCCTTCTTGTATTTCGCACTTATTGGTCATCTCTACTAGTGGCGACCTTGGCGTTGCTGATATTCTCACAATGCTTTCGGCTGGCGGTGGTAACTTAATTTTACCAACTTTCTTCATATTTGGTTCTCTTGCTTCTAACTGTTCTGCGTTACCCATCGTTTTACATGTCTGTCCGTTCAAGGTTACATTTCGCGATTCATAGCAAACTGTTGTCCTTGTACGTTGAAGGAAATCACGACCTAAAATTCCATCACTCGGAATATCCACTTGTTTGTTTACCAAATGAAAGTCTTGCACAACCGAGCTGTTGCTGATTTACATTCTGGCCTCTAAAACGCCATTGGTTTCCATCGGGGACCCAACTACGCATTTTGCATTCACTTTCTTTTCGGGATCATGTTCTGTAGTCCCTATTAATTTATTTCCCATAAGGAGACTGATATCTTACCCTGTATCAATCAAAACAATAATTCATCCTCTTTGCTAATATCTACTTTCAACCTCAGAAATTCATGGTTTTCCTCTCCAGTGCAGCCTATTGATTAGACTGGACCGTCGGTCGGCTGCTGCTTTCCAATGGTCGAAACTCGTTTTCCGAGTTACTGTTACTCCCGTTTCTTTCCTTCATTAACCCCTGTCTCTCTAAAGGCTTCTTGGGTTTCCTACAGTGCTTTGCCATATGCCCTCCTCTTTGGCAATTATAACAAGTAATATCACTGCTTTTCTCTCGGTTTTCATTCCTAACCGATACTTGATTAATCCTCGTATCTTTCCTGTCCTTCACGTAGCATCTATTAGCCACATGACCTAAATTATTACAGTTACTGCAATATGGACCTTCTGAGTTTGCATTTCTACTCTTGTATCTTTCATTTTTCGAAAACCTAGCACTCTCTTCCACTAACGCAGTTTCAGCAATGTCATCAAAAGTGGAGTGATTCGTACTTCCCACAATTTTTTGTACTCTGTCAGAATACAACCCTTGTACAAAACAAGTACAGGGTGGCCCACGGGAACCTGACATCTTTAAAATAAAGAGTACTCAGTTTTTTCAAGTAAATTCACATTTATTTATACAAAATTAAAGCTTAAAACATGCCATACTAAATGGTTAAGTTTTAAAAATGATATCGGTAAGACGACGACCGTCTTCTTGGATGCAGTTTTCAAGCCTTTTTTTAAAATCGTTCATGACACGGGCTAACAACTGACGATCGATCGGACGAATTTCCTGACGGATGGCTTCCTTCAAATCATTCAACGTTCGGGGTTTGTGAGTGTAAACACGCGATTTCAAATACCCCCAAACGAAAAAATCACACGTTGAAAGATCGGGAGAGCGAGGGGGCCACGGCACATCTCCGAAACGGGAAATGAGGTGCCCGGGAAACATGTTTCGAACAGGCCAAGTCTCCATTGCTACCGAAGTGGCCTACCCAAAGGAAAAGAATGCCGACCATTTCGTCCCCACCCTCGGCCTACCTACTGAATACTACCCATTCAAAAGATGTCAGGTTCCCGTGGGTCACCCTGTATCTTTGAACTTGTCAACAAGTGTTAATACACCTGCCATCTCATCTTGCTCGCAATCCTGCAGCGCGGTTTCTCTAAATTTCGATTCTAACTTATGTACAAGCTGTATCCACTCTGATACTTTTTCTGCTTTATTTTGCTTAGTACTGAACAACTGATTAACATGATAATCTATCCCTTCTCGGTGTATGTATTCTTTAAAAATTCCTTTAACTCTTCCCAGTTTTTCAAATTCCTTTGCGCAATAGCAGTCCTGGGTTCCCCACTAATTCGCGTCAACATGAATTTAAACAAAGTACCCTCATTTCTCGGGTCAGTTACTTCGAATGCTGTGTCTACATTTGCGACGAACGTTAATACGCCCCTCTTTTCACATTTAAGTAGTGCTACCAATTTTAAGGCTTCGCCCACTGAAATATATTCAATCATATTTACGGTATTACTATCTGGGCTTGCAACCTCAGCTTCTAAGTTAGGGCACAGGTTGGGCATGGATTGAGCAAGTACTCACTTTGCGTTGTATGATGCTTGAGTAGAGGACATGCTGTAGACTGGCCCGCGTTGGCGTCTCCTGGTTTATGCTAATCTGCCTGTTCCTTGATTCGAACCTGCTCTGTCCGCTGCCTGGACTAGAACTTGTTCTGCCCGCTGCCTAGACTCGAACTTGCTCTGCTCGCTGCCTGGACTCGAAACTGTTCTGCCCGCTGCAGCTTCCTTCTCGGACCATAGAAGTTTCTCTCTAGCGGTTTTCTGTGGTCCCACCTTCCGATTTCCTATTGGAGTCGTTCAGCTGTTGCACCGTTCTTATTGTTTCGACGTAGCAACTTTTCTGCACATACGCCACACACACATCTGACACCAGTGTTGTATCTGCAGGTTGGTAACTGACAATTAATGTGTTCCCACCTGGACAGGTACTGAGGAATATTGCCAAGTGGAAGCAATGGGTGTTGTAACTGGGGTGATAAGTTGTACAGCCACTGAGGAGAAACAACTAAATTTATTGTGCTGACTCCCTAAAGGTACTGACAGATCTTATCTGCTTGACTTCCAGTTTGAGAGTGCTGTGTCAGGGTTGCGAAACAAGTAATTAAACTGAATGTAACCATTACACAATCAGACCCAAACACTGACATGGCTTACAAAGATTTTCAAAGATTCCAATTAAAAATAATGTTTTAGGGAAACTGATTTACACAGATTCCAATTAAAAGAAGTGGTTTTAGGGAAAAGAAATATAATATCTCCCCTTGGGGTCAGAGGGTTAGACTACCCCTCCGGGTCGGAGTTCAAGTTCCTATAACAATAAAGTTGATACAGGCCTGTCCCCTTCTTGTCTGACCTCAGGGTGACACGCAGTTATCCTCTAGTTTGAAGTCTAAATCTTTGGAAATATTATGAAATTACATTGTTACAACATTCATGAAATTAGATTATCAAAGTACTGCTTACATACGACAATAACTGTTTTACATATGACAATACTTCACTGTATATAATATTTCATATAAGCACACCTGTATATTCTTCTCTTTAATATGCCCTTACTTCAATTCATATAACATTACATACAAGTAATACCTGTATACAATATATAACACCTGTATATAACAGTTAAGTAACACCTGTATATAATAGGAGGACCTGAATGAAAAAGACGACTAGAAAGGTGATGATATTTAACTGAAATTTAAGGATCCTGGGAATGGACTCAGCTGGCCCAGGATGGGATCCAGTGGAAGGTTCTTAAGAATGCCATAATAAACCTGTGGGTTACAAAAACGCTTGAAAATTTCTTTACCAGCTGGCCATGAGGTTCTCAAGAAATATGTTTCCTGAGGGCAGTTAATTACAAATGTGAATGTTAACTATGGAGATTTTAAATTAACATCCCTGACGATGGAAAAAGCTTGGATGGCTTATACCCTGTGACAGACAGTGAAAACCATTATTATTGTTGTTGTTATTATTATTATTATTATTATTATTATTATTATTATTATTATTATTATTATTATTATTATTATTATTATTATTATTGCTGTTGTTGTTTAAAAATAAACTAACAAGTTTCAAAAGTATAAATTTAGATTGTATCTTTAAACCTTTGCCAGTTTCATTTTATTTGAAATCTGAACATATTGTAATGATGTGACCAGCTGAAGTGGTGTCAACTATGATTATGCATAGTTAACATATTTACATACTTTGCTGCATGATTTCAGCTAACTCACTAACATCCACTTTGGTTGTTATAAAGACTACTCAAGTGAAACTGCACATTTGTATGTAATGGACACATTTGTGTATGTGAGTGTGTATGTGTGTGTGTGTTGTCATTGCTGCTGCTGCTGCTGCTGCTGCTGCTGCTGTTGTTGTTGTTGTTGTTGTTGGCAGTGGTGGTGGTGGTGGTGCTGCTGCTGCTGCTGCTGCTGCTGCTGCTGTTGCTGCTGCTGCTGTTGCTGCTGCTGTGTAGATATTCCTGTTGTGCACTCCTGTATCCTTGTGCATTTTGATTAACTGTGAAAACAACAAAGAGTTATTTTCTTTTATGGTGCCAATTCCCCCACCTTAAATTAGTGACAATTAAACGTTTAAACTTTTAGCACAAATGTTAATACGAATTTCTACCTATATAGAGTAAATATGTAATATATTACACACCAGTTTCAACTTTAGTTGTCATCTAACCACCTGAATCCCATGTTTCTGGCATGTGTATTTATGACCCACCGATCACTGAAAAGATACTATGTCAATTACCAAGTTTATTTAATATCAATAATACTGAAGACAATTAATAGAAACATTGCCATCTCCAGCATAAATAAATTCACAGGTTCAAGCCATCTTGTCCCAGCACAAATCCAGGTCTGGAAAATTACAGATGAAAAAATACTATGCAGGCATTCTTGATTACAGTGGTTTTCAATGATTTTAAGTTTCCAATGAAATTTCAAGACTAATGGTTTCAGTTTAATTATGGCGTAAAACTGAAGAATCTTTGCAGATAAATTCATTACATACAGCTACAAAAATATAAAACAACATTTATTCCAGCGACAATTTTCCAAATAAAATGTGTGAGTATTTTGAATAATATTACTTTCTAGATCTTACCTAACAGACTCCTACAATTAACGTGTTTATTGTTATGTACACAATGGTGGGTCATCATTCTTAACATGTACCATCCCCTCAACGGAAACAGGGTCTTCACAATTCTGAAAGAATCATCCTTCTTCTCCATGATGATTAAACAAAGCTGGTAAACTGTCACTTAACTTACCACATTCTAAGTTTCTCTTAAATTAATATAGGGGGTCACTGATTATGTGACATAACAAACATCAAGACACAGTGCAGAAACGTACAAAATTACTTTAAGTATATCTAACCCAGTAACCCAGCCAAATCCATAACTTGCCAAGACTTTTTTATGTTTTTATTTCAAGCAAGAAACACTCAGCCGTTCCTTGTGCATTCACTGTTTCAAAAACGTATGTAATAAATAAACACATGAACCAAAAAAATGCAAAATCACAAAAGACAACATTTGAATATATGGTCAGTGGCATAGCTAGGCTTTACAGTACACACGGCAAATAATCATAATAGTCGCCTCTAACATAAATTGTAAAATTTAAAAACCACATTTACTGAATTTCCATTTATTTGGCTCAATTATTTAAAATCTCTTGAGCACAAAGAACCGAATTTTTGTTTAAGATATTCATTTGCCGTCTCTGGGAATTTGCGGCCCTGGGCTGCCACACCAATCGCCCCCACCCTAGCTACGCCCCTGAATATGACTACTTCAACCTGGAGTATTTTTTTATTTTTGTTTATTCTCTTAACTAAATTAAAGAGTGCAGCCAGGTATTAAGACTTATTTAGGGTTTACATGTCGTAAACAACGCATGTAACAAATCTGGTAACACTAGTGCTTCTTTATTTTCACTTGTCAGAAGGCTCGTAAATAGGAAATATACGTTATCAAATACTACAAGGCATCACAGTATTTACTGCACAAGAGTGTTTGGCAATCAAATTTAGCGCTCAATTCAACGCATTGTTCTCAGTTTCAAGCACTACCGTAGGACGCCGCTGTTGTTCTATCACGAAACATCTGGTTCCTTTCATTCGTTATATCCGTGGATGCATCATGGTGTTCAAGGAAGGAAGTGATCGTAAAAAGAAACGTGTTTCTAAGAAGAATAAGAAGTCATGGAGGAAACATACAGACACCAAAGATATCGATTCTTTTCTGGATGAAAAGAGACTTGAAGAACGTCTTGGGCATGTTACGTGATTAATGATGACAAAGTATTCTAAGGGTAGAAGATCTTACATAACCTTACTTATCACGTGTCTGATTTCAGAACTCCATTTGCTGACCGAAAAGATGAGGAGTTATTCCAAATCGACAAGGAAGCAGATGTACAGCAGAAAGTTATTTTCACCGGACGTAAAAAGAAGCTACTGAAGCCTATTAAATGTTTTGCTATTCTTGACGAACGTTCCGCAGTGCCAGATCCAATCAAAAAGAGGTAACATTTTACTTGTTGAAGTAGAGTATAATAATAATAATAATAAAAATTATTATTGTTGCTGCGATTCTCATTTTCTTATGGCTAAGTGAATGCTTACAGAAACCGAGTACGAACACCAGAGGAACGAAAGCACCCACTGTCTGCGAAACGTGAAGCAGAGAGGAAAGAGCGAGGTGTTCTCAAACAGAAGGAAATTATTGCACGCAAAAACCGAGCTCTAGCAAGAGCAAAGAAAAACAGCAGACCAAAGAAGGGAGAATTCAATGCTGACTTATGGGAAGGTATTTATATTTATTACAAATATACACAATGTATTTTGTCAAAATAATTGTCATATTGTATTTCATGCTTGATTTAAATAACATTTTTTAGGATGTTAATATTAAATCTAATATGCATATGAAGTTCGAGTGCTCCTGAAATTCTCAACCAAAAGATAAGTAGTTTTGGGTAATGGTGACACAAATTAAAAAAATATGTAAAACCGAAAAATACATGTGTTAAATACTGTCAGTGTACAAGGAGAAACTTACCATAATCAGCAACTTTACCAAAAGACAAGCAATCCAGCACTGTCCATTAGAGACAGAAGCAATGCAGCCCCTTGGTTCAAATACTGTTGTCTACTATGTGTTCAATATTTGCTCAGGAATTCGTGACATTCTGAAAACCCAGTAAGAAGTATATAAAATGACATTGCATTCTACAGTGATGGGATTGTCTCAAAATTCAGTTCTTAAAGCAGTTTGAATGTTACTTTCTTAACAAAATATTTTAGCTCCACTACCAGAAACTTTGCATTATCTATACCTCCAAACAAGAGCGTATTTAGTTTAATTAGTAAAATGTGTAAATTATAAATACTGCCATTTAGTGCTTATGCACCATACAGTTGGATGCCTGTACCAGCCTTAGGATTTTGTTTTCAGTGTACACCATATTTACCTAAATACCTCACATATTTGATGATTCCCCTTCAGGAATGTCAGGTTTTGGGAAATACCTGTACAGAATGCATGTAATGGTGCATCATTATAATGTAACCACCCTCCTCCACCAAATTTTCAAATGATTTCTTACAACAAAATAATATTAATCATTTTTATTATTAAAAATATGAGTTAAATTTGTGTTGCAGGTACTGATAATGGAAATACAGAGGATCCTGATATTGAATGGTTGACTCTAACTACTAAATATCACGTATTAAAGAATACTGGACTATTGAAGAAGAAAATGCCAGACAAATTCTTGACAAAACCCTATGAAACCCCTGCAGTGGAAGCACCCCATCCTGGTAGGTTCTTTATTGACAAATTTATAGAAGCAACCAAAATATTATATGTTCTTCCTAATAGGAATAATACATTGTAATATTAAAGAAAGGAGTGTTGAGACATTCACAGCAGTTTAATAGAAAAATAATACAAATGAATTTAAACTATTCACCAATGGCAGGAATAACATTTCAGAATAAAAGAAACATATACGATGCATGTTTAATGTCAGAAAAAATCGTGACTTATGTTTGTTAGATGATAAATTTCATATTCAAACTGCTGACTTATATGAAAAAATAGAAATATTATTAAATTTATGTGTGCTTTAATGCTTACACACCTGTTTTAAAGTGCAGAGAGTATGATACTCTGTGTTACCTTCCATGTTTAGGTCCGATGCACAAATCCTGGGCACCAGGCTGTCCTGGCAACAAAATTTGCTGCAGTGGCACTTAATGTTCATGGGTCCTCAGCATAGCTCTTAGTTATTGTCACCCTTCTGGCACCTTCGAATTTTGGGGTGACTTCTAGTTTATTGGAAAACTTGTGCTCCCCTGCGAAGCAAAACAGTTTGAGTTCCCTTAGCAGCCCTATTAGCCGTGTTATGCCATTATTTATAGGTTGTGTCATGTCAATCATACTGCATGTACTTTCATTTTTTTTTT
>JGI20166J26741_10531114_pt1 | contig 15770 bp, 9 predicted proteins | sample TergutCu122P5_FD_26741 | JGI IMG/M metagenome (IMG submission 26741)
GAGGCAGAACCACCCCTCCCGATTCCCCGGCTTGCCGAATGATTCGTTCGGACAAGTTGACGGCATTGACCCCTTTCTTTTTACTGACGGCAATGGTGACCGCTTCTTCGCCATTGCATCGAACGTAATTTTCCGGAACTTTCGGCTGATCGGTCACATGAGCGAGGTCCCTGACCCGAACAAGCCGGTTATCCCTGACGCTGACGACGATATTCGCCACGGATTCGGCGTCAATGAGTCCGGGATCGGTCATAAGAAGAAAGTTCTGCCCATCGACGACGCTTGTTCCGACCGTTCCCGCCGCATTCGCCCGTTGAATGGCATTGATGAGGTCGGGAAAGCAAAGCTGGTGTGCCGCAAAATTTTCCAGGATCGGTTCGATACGAATCATCCGTTCCAGACCGCCGAGTATCTCCAGTTTCGAAATGTCCGCAATCGAATCCAGTCGCGCGGACAACTCTTCGGCAAAACGTCTCAACTCGGCGGAATGATATTTTTTCGACGTGAGGGTCAGCGTCACAATCGGCACGTCGTCCACACGGACGGGAATGACCCGCCACCCCGCCACGCCGTCGGGAACGATATTCTTGTTTTCCTCGATGGTGTCGTGGATGCGAACCATCGCCCTTTCCCGATCCTGCCCGACGTAAAATCGTACCGTGACAACGGCTCCGTCACGCTGACTGACGGAATAGACATGTTCGACTCCGTCCAGTTGCCAAAGAATCCGTTCGAGCGGGCGGGTCACCAATTCCTCGACTTCTCCCGGAGAGTGGCCTGGAAAAGAGACTTCGACATCGACCATCGGCACAACGATCTGCGGGTCTTCTTCACGAGGTGTGATGAGAATCGCAACCGCTCCCAAAAGGAGGGATGCCACAATCAAAAGAACGGAAAAAGGACCGTCGAGAAAAAAACGGACGGTTCGTAATATCATGGAATGACCTCGTCAAAGGATATTATTGGCATGGACACAAAAGTTGAACCGGCGTCCGGAACACAGGGCAAAACACGATACCAAATTCATTGAAAAACAATAGTCATGTATACGGTCTATTCCACTTCGACCAGCGGGGTGACTTTTCCGGTTTTTTGATCGAACCGGCCGGCAAAAAAATCGCTGTTCAGATTGTGCCCGAAAAACGTGCGGTTGGCGGAACTTGTCAGGGAACGAAAAAGTAAAAAGTGCAGCCTGGCGATTTGCAGCCGGAACGAAACGGCACGGTCGCAGCCCACGATTTCGAGGTTTTCACCGGTCGTCAGTTGCCGCCAGGTATATGGTTCCTTGACCCGTTTGGCATCGAGGTCGAACACAAGCGGGGCGAACATCGCACGCCCTGCCACATGTTGGCGCAGAATCAATGCGTTGCCCTCGTTCGAACTGGCGTTTGTCAATTCTCCGGCAATCCGTTCCGGCATTTGTTTTGCCTGATTTTCAAGTTCCGCCTTCCATTCCGGGAGTGCCAACGGGAAAACCCTCGAAACCGGTACGGTTTTTCCGGCATTTGCACCTGACATCGCCGTTCCGGTCAACAGCAATTCGGTCATTTCCCGGCTTGCCTTGACGTTGATCGACGGTGCCAAAGGAATTTGCGATTCGTACTCAACCACGTATTTCGGGGCGTCAACACCCGTGTGCGGCTCGAAATCATCGCTTTCGTCGTCATCATCGAACTGCGGCAAAAGCGAATCGGCGAGCAGCAACAGTTTTTCCGAATGACAAAGCAAAAAATGTCGTTGCAGTCGCATATTTTCGGTGAGTGGCAACTCGATTTCCATGTAATCGGCGTCTTCATCGGTGATTTCGCACGTTTGCGACCATCTGTCGGTCGGGAGCAGCGTGCGACCGTCAAGCCGAACGGCAACGTTCCAGTGGCCGTTCCAAACCGTTCGTCCGGCAAGACTGAATTCCATGCAAATGCTTTGGTCCGACCGGTCACCGAACGATACCGCAGCCGGTGTTTCCCCGATTAATATTTGGCGAAACTCGTTGATCGGCAAATATGTAACCGCAAGGGATGGTTTGCGGAATTCCCAACCGGAACGAAACATCGCCACTTGGGCCCACTCGGAAAAATATGCCGCTGGAGTCTCCGCTACGAGCGACGCCGTTTTTTCCTTTTGGGTGGCAATCGCAACGGCTTTTTTTTTCGATGCGTTTTTTTTGGCCGTTGCCACTTTCTTGGACAAAGTTGCCGACGTTCCCTGACGCATCAGCTTCATCCGCGTGTCGGCAATTTCCCCGATCGAAAATGACCGCGGAAACAATGTTCTTGCAATCGCATGGTCCGATTCGTCGGAATCGAAGGCCAACGCATGTCGTACCATTTCGGCAAACCGTTCAAACTCGAACGGCACAAACGAATCCGATACCGCTGGAATTTCGGGCTTCGGTTTTTTTTGCCGCGTCGCGGTTTTGGAAACCGTTTCAGCGATTTTATCCTGTTGCGAAAACATCGGCGAGCCGTCTTTGCGCGTGAAACGAAGCATGTGTTGCACGCCCCATTCAAATTGCTGATGCACATCCGCCGGCCAGGGACGAAGCTGCGCCCGCTTGCCGATCATGAGTGCCCGCGTCCAACAGGCAAGCAGCGGTCTGAGCAACAGATGATTCGACGCCCCCGGCAATCCGGAACCGTCGAGTATTTCGGTCAGGCCGAGTTGAAAATTTTCACGGGCAAATTGCAACATTTGCCGGCCGACGCTCAAGTCGGGGAACATGCAACCGATGAGCCAGGGGGCTTCGGCACAACACAATTGATGCAAAAGCGGTTGATTTTCAACCGAAAAGCATCTTTCCGGCATTCCGGTCGCCCAGTTGAGCGTTCCGGTCAAACGAGCCGCCCACTGACCTGGCGTTTGCGTCACCGTCGATTCGGGAATCATCGTCAGCGACAAAAGCGTTGCCATCGAATGATACTCCGCCTGCCCCGATGTCAGAGCCGCATTGAATTCCGTCTCAATCGGCACCCCTTTTTCGAAACATGCTTTGGTTTCGGGAAAGGCGTACACCCAGTGCACCGCCTTGCGATATTCGTCGGGCACGAGCCGTTTGATTCGTTTTTGCACAAGTTTGCCCCATGCCAGCCACGCTTCGTCCGGCGATCCCGCAGCGATCATTTTTCTGATCGGTTCATTGTGCAAATCAGTCGTTTCCAGCAGCAATTCTTCCCAGCTTTTCATCACGTTGAATCTTTTTGGTTTGGTTACAAACATTGATCAGAGCACGAAGCGTAAGCGAGTGCCCGTTGTGTTGTCAATTGTCGGTTATTGTGGCATTCGCTTACGCTTCGTGCCCTGATTTCTTTTTCTTGGGACAATCTTTCTGAGACGGGTAATAGAACGGTTCTCAAATAATTCCGGAGTTTTTGGCACAGAGCAGCAACTGCCGGTCAAGTTCGCTTCTCGAAAGCCGGATTTGCGGAATCGACGGCGGCAAATTGTAAGCGTCATCGGTGGTTTTCACATCATTACTGTTCGGTTCGGCATCGTCGTCGACATGTGTCGCCATCACTTCGTCCTGCAAGGCCGAGAGCCATTCGGGGATTTCGTAACCGACCCCCATCGGTTCCCTGGCAAACAGTTCGATTTGCTCTTCCAGTTCGGTAAACGCCGGTTTCGGGCCTTCTTCACGGGCTTGTTTGACCGCTTGCGGCACAAGTCCGCACATCCGGTCAATCTGCAACGGGCGGATAAAACGTTCCTGCAATCGTTCATGGACGCTCGGGAGCCACATGCCGTATTTTTCGCTCAGCCGCATGTAATGTTTCAAATGTTCTTCCGCGGCCTGCACGCTTCGTTTGGCGACGGCGCGTTCCCAAAGTTCGGCGGCCTCGCTCCGGTCACTCCGGATCATTTCGTCATGCACCCAATACACCGGTTTCAGGTTCCACGAAATCCGTTCGTAACCGGTCAGCACGCGCAGCATGTCGAGCAGCATATACAGCTTTTCGCCCCGGTCCGAATGAATCGTCGTGCTGTTGTAATCAATGTATTCCGAGTAGTTTTCGGCGATGGACTCGAAAATGACTTCGATATTGAAGACCGCTTCCTCCATCGATATCCGTTTTTCGATCAGGTCGGCGACCAATGTTTGCGCGGTTTCAAGCTCCCCATCCTCCTCATGGATTTTCATGAGCGATTTCAGATAATTTTCCGTCCCCTGGTGCAGCACGGCCCGCAAATGTCCGAATCCCATGAAGTGTTGGGTGAAAATGTCATGCCCGTATTTCTGGATGAACGCTTTCATGCCGTCCCAGACGCGGCGGTCGGCGATGGATTCGACCGGTGAAATGCGGATTTGCCGGCTGTGCGACAACCAGCCGGCCAGCAGAATTTCGATGATTCGTTCGATATATTCGACCAAGGCGTGACCAGCGGTCGGAAAATTGTCGTCACCTTCCCTGATCCGCCATTTTTTCGACGATTCGGCAATGCACGATGCGATGCAACGGGTCGCTTTTTCGAACAAACGGTCGTATTCGGTGATCGCCCCCTGCCGGAGCGGGTGCAACTGTTCCATCCGTTCGACGACATGCAGCAACTCGACCGTTTCGGTGATCAGTCCCAATCGGGGGGCATACTCGAACAGGCGGATGATCATCTGCTGCAAAAACCGGACCGAAACGATCGCCTGCGGACTGCCGCCACGGGCCGTCGGAATGTACAAGAGCGTTTCGTTTTGCAGTGCATCAAGCATTTTCGGCCAGAGTTTTTTGACTGTTTTGATATCGGCCCGGTAAAATGCCGAAAAAACCGGAAGCGTTTTTTGCTGCCAATGGTTGAGCCGTCCGACGAACGATTTGTCGGCAGTCACGGCGCACATCGTGTAAAAAGCGTCGATCAATTCAACGGTCGTCCAAACGATTCGGTCGATCAGAATTTCTTTCGTCCCGCGATGCCGGTCGTATTCGATGAGCGATTCCTGCGTCCCTTTCGGCGGCGGCACCTCGTACCCGGTCACCTGCCGCAACAGGTCCTGCAAACCGTTCCAGAGATGATTGGCCTGCTTGAGCCATTCCTGCAATTTTTCGGCAACTTGAAGCGCACGCTCGTTTTCGGAATTTTTCGATTCGGACAAGTCGGGGAATTTCGACGCCGCATAACGCCACAATTTTGAAAGCGACAACAAAAACGCGAGTCGTTCACTGATCCGGTCCGTCTCCTTGAGCAGCCCGAAATCATCGTCGTCATTTTGAAACGGTGATGATTTCCCGTCGGCGACATCGTCATCAATTCCATCGTCGGTCGTGTCGTGATACGTCACATGTTCGTAAGCGGCACTGAACAGGTCGCGTTCTTTTTCGTCCTGTTCCTCTTCAGCCATTTGTCGCTTGATTTCATTTTCGAGCGCCTTGTATTCCTCGTCGCTGAGTTCGCCGTCATCGAAAGGGCCGCCATCGAAACCGTTGCTCTCAAAACCGTCCTGAAAGGCGTCGCCGAACGAATCAAACGCGGGATGATCGCCGTTTGGGCCGGGCGTCACGCCGGTGAACGGGTCCGTTTCGTCCAGTTCGAGCTTCGGCACGGCCCAATATTTGTCGGCATTCGCTTCAAGATAATCGAACAATTTGATGGTCAGCTCCCACCGTTTTTCCGGAGGCACCGGCGAAAAACGCTTGCGTTTGACTTGTGTCAGATGTTCGCCGTTCTCCCCGGATTCGTCTTTCCAGAGCAGTTCGATCCAACGAATGATGAGCGTGTGAAACGAAAAGTCCCCTTCGGTGAGCGGAATTTCCTCCGCCTGGCTGAGCCAGTGCATCATGAGTGCCATGGACGCAACAAGGTCGCGCTGATCAAGCAACGCTTCGCCGAGCAGCACATAAGCCTTCGGCGACTCGAAACGCTCGACATGCCGGCTCCAGAACGAGATGTCTCCGGCGGCCGTTCCCGCCTGGTTCCATGCGGCGAGTGCCGTGGCAACAACCGCCGCGGATGCCCAGACGGCTTGGCCGGAAAATCCTTCGACGCTTGAAACTTCGGTACTGCCGTATTGGTCCCACCAACCGGCGAGATCACTCATCCTGTCGGACAGAGACAGTTGCAATTCACTCTGCCCGGCGGCGGCGGCTTCTTTTTGCAACCGGCTGTACAAGTCGAAAATGTCGTTGAGCAAATTGATCAGATCGTCAACCCGGTGATCATGGACGGTGTTGTCAATGGCCGGAAACAGGCTGTATTGCGCCCCGAAACCGAGAATCGTCCAGGGATCGACGAGTGCCCCGCAATCAATGCCGCGCCGGATCAATTCCTCGATTTGCGGGAGCACTTTCGCCGCTTCCCCGAGTTGGTCGCGTTCGGCAAACAGGTGCCCTTCGGTGATCAAGCAGTCGATCTTGCAAAGGATTCGCGCCGAGACGACCGAGATGATGTCGGCCTGACGTTTTGCCGCGTCGAAATATCCCATGCGGGCCAATGTCCGCGCCAGGTGAAATCGCTGCAACTGGTCGGCGCGTCGTTTGGCGAGCTGTTTGTTGAGTGCCTGCCGCGCTCCGCCGAACGGTTGCTGCAATCGTGCCATTTCGCGGTCGAGACGGGGCCGCATTTTTTTATCGACATGCGCGATCAAAAATTCGTAAAACCGGTCGCGATACCCGGCAATATGCGGCATCAGCGTCGTCAGCGACGTGTTCGAGTCATATGTGTGCGTGTGATCGCCGCTGATTCCGGCTCCCATCAGCATCGTCCCGGCAAGCACCGCGCCCGCTTCATACAGAAGTTCGTCGTAAGGAACATCCGACACTTCCGACTCGCCGGTATACGCCGTTTCAAGACGTTGCATGATTCCGTCGAGCGTCACCTGATGCACCACGAAACGGCGATAGTACCCGTTATTGTCGATCGTGTGCGGGTCCCAGGTTCCGAAATGGTAATTGGGCCGCCGGTTGACCGGGTGATCGAAATCATAAGCCCGGGGATCAAGCGAAAGTTCCCGCAATTTTTCGGGATCAAAACAAGCGTCGCGCAAGATGTCGGGGTTGGTCCCCCGCAGAATTTCAAGCCCTTTTTCGATAACCGGCCGGTAACGCCCTTCGGCGACTCCGGCACCTTCGATGTAAAGCGGTAACGCAGCGACCCATTCATGCGGATTCGGTTCATTTTTTTCGCGTCCCTCGAGAACGGGAACAGGACGATAACCGATATAATCGTTCAGTTGATGAATCACTTGCGACACCACTTTTTTTTCGTCGCTCCAGGGTGTTTCCTGCGAAAGCAACACCTCGAAACAGCATCCCAGAAAAAACGGCGTATACAAAAAATCGTCCGACTGATGCAAAAGTGTGTCGGAATGAAATTCGCGATAAGCAGGGAGAAACTTTTCGAGTACGAAATTCAAACAATTCTTCGCCTGTTCCGAAGATCGAAAAGCATCTGATTCCCGGCTTAATTTGTCGAGTTCTGTTCTTAAAACGGAAAACAAAAGCCGCCAGGTTTCCTGGGACTTTTTCTCTGAAAGAAATTTGTACAATTGATTGATCGCGCGTAGAAAACCGGAATCTCTTGTGCCGGCGGAAAAATTGAGATACCCCAATATTTCATGGATTTTTTGATAAATTTCATCGTCGAAAATAACGTTTTTCATCGTGTCCTCATTCCGTGATACGAAAGGAACCGGCGGCCAAATTTGTCTTTGCGCAATATCGCCCTGGACATAAGAGTTGGACAGCAGCGACCGGCCGAAGGTAAGGGAGCTGCGGTCTTCGTGGCCCAAAAAGTCAGGCGGCGATTCAACTTTTATGTCCATGCCAATATACCGCAGCAGGTCTATTTTGTCAAAGCCGCTTTTCCCCGATGACACACACTTTTGCGTAGTGCCGGGGCAAATTTTTTGATCGCTTTTTTACCGTAAATCGCCACGGAGATCAGGAAATGTAGTGATCGTTTTCATCACGGAATCTCATTTTTCAAGACTTGTTCAAGGTTAATGGACGGGACTCCACTGTAACCCGGAAAAGATTTCGAATCCGGTGAAGCAACCACTCCGCAAAAGAAGACAATGACGGCAAACAGCGTTCCAAGAACAAGAAAAATTGCCGGAACAAGAATACAGAGTTTCCAGAAGAGGCTGAGTGAAATCAGGCATTGTTTCAGATTTTCCGGGGTGGGGTTGGATGAAAATTTTCTTGTGTGCCCCGAATATTTCCAATAGACTCCAAGCAACGTGAAAAATCCCGCCAGCGGAATCAATCCGAAAACGAAAAACGCGATCCCGGCCAAAATATTGAGTTTGGAAAAAATGATTCCCGACAGGATATAACTGACAAGCGTCATGAATCCGTTGAGAATCATGCCGCAAAGGATCAAAAAGACCCAAACGGAGGAATCGACGACCGGTTTGGCCAGTTCGGCCATGACTTCCCCAATGCCGCTCTGATTGGCAAAGCTCTGGCCGGCAGAATCCAAAACGATCCCCTTTCCCTGACGTGAAGGGAGAAACATGGAAAACTCCGGAATGCGCATGATTTGCTCCGGTGTGCCCCCTTCCTGCCAGACGATTGTCTCCGCGCGAATGCCCCCCGACTGGACCAAACCGGTGATCTCGGATTTTCGATATGGCCCCAAACCGGTTTTGCCGTCCATGCTGTAATACCAGTTGGACGGTTCCTGCTGGTATTCGACGCTTGATTTTATCGCCGATTGCCGGACAGCCGATTGTGGGGAAGCGGTTTCCTGCCGATGTGGAAAAAACGTTTCGTTTTCCTCGGCCGTTTGCCAGTTGACACCGTCGATCGAAATGTCATTCGCCTTGCCAAATCGGCCGTGCTTGATCATTTCCCTGATTTGCGATTCTTCAAATGGGCCAAAAACCTTGCCGCGTATTCGGATAAAAAATGCCATGACATTATCTTGAGTAATTATTTGGGGTATAAGAATGTATTGTGCCGTCAACAAAATTTGAGCTTGTCCGTCAGCTTTTCATACAACCCGAACAGAAATTCCAACCGCTCTTGATCACTTCCGAACGGCTTGGAACGGTAACAACGGTCGACGGCAATGTCGAGTTCCCGATGTGCCTTGTTCAAAGCGCGTGGCATGGAAAGTGGATCGTAAAGATCGGCCAATGTGCTTGTTTCATAAGTTGCGCGAACATCCAAAACCTTTTGAGCCTTTTCGACAACCTTGTTCTTTTTTATTTCAGAAACATCAAGCGGCCAGGGAAAGTTATTATAGACAACTTGTGCCGAATAACGATACCGGCTTTCCAAACGTCCGCAAACCCGACGCATCCAATCGTTATGCATCGCCGAGGTCAATATTCCGAAGTGGAACAACGTTGCATGGGGAAAAATCAATGTTGCATTGCTTGCAACCGTTTGATTTTTGATGAATCCGATCGGAATGTACGGACGCCGCTCCGAAGAAACTCCCGGTATCAGGATATAGGCCCCCTTTGGCTGGCGGATTTCACCAAAAATGGACGGGGTTTTTGCCAATTTTCGTGTGGTTTCTCGTTTGCTTTGAAGCCGGTGTCGTTTGACAAGTTCAATGCGCCGCATGACTTCAGGCAATGCACGCAATTCTGACGGTGGAATATCGACCAACCACAAACACCAACGCGAAATTCCGTTGATAAATTCCTCCGCACCGAGAAACGGACGAAACCATTTTTTGGCACCAGGTTCCAGCCTCAAGAACTCTTTCTTTTCATCATTTGTAAAAAGCAAATGACCTCCGTCATTTGGCATGCTTCCAAAAACGATTTCCGGGACGGGACAAATCGGTTTCGAACGCGACGACAAAGCAATGTCATTGCCCTCAATCAGGTAAGGATTGATCTTTTGCACGGAACGGGCGGTCATTTTTCCCTCTTGTTCGGCAAAAATACGTTTTTCCAGCTTGTCACATACGCTGAACCCGATGATGACGCAATGGACATGAGCTTTCCCTTTCGCCTCATTGCTCCAGACGAATGTTGTATAGCCAAAATTGATTTTGATGCCGCGCTGGAACAGTTCCGACCAGAGCACGCCCACTTGTTCGCCTTGCGCAATGGAATTCGTTGAAACAAAACCGACTTGAATAAGGGTGTTCTGAATGTACTCCGCCGCTTTGAAATACCAACAAACGACGTAATCCAAGATGCCGACCTTTTTCATATCCTGAAGAACAAGAGCCATATCATCCTTCTGTTCCGGCGTTTGGAACTGCTTGCCGACGAAGGGCGGATTACCGAGGATGTACGAGCACTTGTTTTTCGGGAGCACGGCGTTCCAATCAATGCGCAGGGCGTTGTCATGGACGATCTTTGCCGACTTTTGCAGCGGCAACCGGACAAAGTATTTGCCGAACCGCTCGGTCGCCCGGACGTTCATCTGGTGATCCGTCAGCCACAACGCCGTTTCCGCGATTCGCACCGGAAATTCGATAATCTCAATGCCGTAAAACTGGTCGACATCGACCTGAACCAGGTGTGCGAGATCGAACGTATCCTTGCGGTAAATCGCCTGCAACACGTCCATTTCGAGCAGCCGCAATTCCCGGTACGCCAACACCAGAAAATTGCCGCAACCACACGCCGGATCGAAAAACGTCAGCAACGCCAGTTTTTGGTGAAATTCCCGCAATTTTGACTTGTTCGCCTTGACTTTTGCAAACTCCGCACGCAATTCGTCGAGAAACAACGGGCGGAGCACCTTCATGATGTTGTCCTCCGTCGTGTAGTGCGCCCCGCACATTCGCCTGGCATCCTGATCCATGACGGACTGAAAGAGTGAACCGAACACGGCCGGCGAAATCCGGCTCCAGTCAAATCGTGTTGCGACAAGGATCGCGTCACGAATCGCACGATTGCACGCCGGGGAACGCAACGTTTCTTCGAAAAGTCCGCCGTTGACAAACGGAAGCGTTGCGACGATTTCCTCCAGCGGCGTCTGCCGCTTTTCGCGGGGGGTGTCAAGGGTCTCGAAGAATTGTGCGAGCATCGGCCCCAAATCGGAGCCGTCTTCCTTCGTGTTCTGTTCGAGAAAAATCGTGAAAGCGTTCGGCTCGAAAATTCCGGTGTCTTCGGCAAAGAGACAAAACAGGATGCGAACCAGGAAACGTTCGAGAATATGCCCGGAATATCCGCTTGCGGCGAGTGCGTCGTGAACGCGCCCCATCAATTCGGCGGCCTTGAGATTCGCGGAGTCTTCCTTGTGGGGACGATGGACTTTGTAACCGGGAATGAAGGCGAAAGCGAGGACATGCTTGTACAATTCCCCGGTGGGAAAAGCCAGAACCGGCGGATCGTCTTCTTCCGGTTCAAGATCATAGAGGACGATTTCAGCGAAATCGGAGACGATCACATAACGGGGAATCTCATCGTCGCGCCCTTCGTCCTTGAGACACTGAATATACTCAAATGCCTGCGAAGCGGCCTTATCGAGAGGTTTGCCGCAGGATTTATGTTCCGCCAGCAACTTGCCGCGCCAAAAAAGGTCGATGAAACCGAACCGCCCTTGGATGTCGCGAACCTTTTCCTCGAACGTGGCGACGGTGCGACGACGCACACCGAAAACATCGAAAAAATCATTCCAGAAGGTCTGGGCTTCGGCGTTTTCCCGCTGTTCGTCGCCCCATTCTTTGGAAAAGTTGACGGCTCTGGCTTTGATCTCGTTCCAACTGAGCGACATGACGGTCGTGGTGTCCTCTTTTTATACTCAAGCCGGTTGGAAATCCCAAAAGCCGGACACGACAAGCCCGAAAAGCGCAAAACGTATACCGCTGCCATTACCGCCGCCCATACCGGCTGCGGTAACGGCACTGTTTCTCGGGTCCCCAGCCAACCCTACAGTTGATGAATGGCGTGTTTGACGACCCCCCAAACTTTGAGTTCGGATTCGTCGTTGATTTTGGTCGGCTGATACTTTGAATTTTCCGGTTTCAATTCAATACGATTCGGCTTTCTGACAAGCCGCTTGACGGTGAACTCGCCATCCACAACGGCAAGAACAATATCTTCATGCGTCGGTTCGGAATTACGCTCGAGCAAGAGAATATCGTTAGGCATGATTCCCGCTCCGGTCATGGAATCATCCGTCATTTTGACAAAAAACGCCGACGGGGATTTTTTAATCAAATACTCAATAAAATCCAATGTTTCCGGCTGTGTGTCTTCCGCTTGAGAAAGAGCGGCCGGACGTGTCTGAGTGGTGTAAATCGGGAGGATAAGCCCTTTTTGCGCAATATATTGCATGATTCGATCAATCATGGAAATCGGCAAACGGATCGCCTTCGTCGGCTCACCAAACTTCCCAGTTCCTTTCGGACGACCAGCTCCTTTTCTTTTCCCACCTCTCGCCATAGTAATCTCCCAAAACTAAATGATGAAATTCTTACTGAAACATATACCCTTGCCCGCAAATGTTTCGAATATTAGTTGACCTTGTTTGACGATGCGTTTGAATCATGCACAAATCTATACCAAAATAGCACAGAATTTATACCGAAATTCTAAAAACACATCGAAGTAACCACTTGCCCGCTTATTTTGTAGTGAATCGCACAAAATAATAATATGAATGTGAATCAATTACACTCGCTCATACTTCAATTATAACACCAGATTCAAAAGGCGGTATTGCCCCCCACATCCAAATTACAAAAATGTTTATGTTTTTCATTTTTTCAGAATTTCCGACAAAAATCACCATGAATACACAACTTCACATGCTCTTAAATCGTGTTGGCACATGGTCTTGCACGATATTTTTCATCCGCAAACACGATGAAAAAACGACTGAAAATCCACCAAAGCCATTTTGAAATTCCAGAAGTCTGGTTGCGGCACACCCTGCATCACAGGGCGTTTCATTGAGGCCGAAGGCGACAGCCCATATTGGTTACGGTATTATTTTCGCCGCATCATGGCCATGCGAAGACCGCTTTTTACGGCGGCGTCTTTGGCGGAAGCGCGTTTATCATGCAATTGTTTCCCCCGGCAGAGACCGAGCAACACTTTGGCGCGACCTTCCTTAAAGTAAATTTTCAGCGGCACAAGCGTCAAACCCTTTTCGTAAGCGCGCATCGCGAAATTTTTGTACTCGCGGCGATGCATCAACAGTTTGCGCGGACGTTTCGGCTTGTGATTGAACCGGTTCGCTTCTTTATATTCTGGAATATCGGCACCGACGAGCCAAACTTCACCGTCGATGATACGACCGTAGGATTCCGCCAGTGAAACGGTGCCGTCGCGAAGGCTTTTGACTTCGCTGCCGACGAGCACGATGCCGCATTCGAGCGTATCGAGAATGTCATAATCGTGCCGTGCTTTTCGGTTTTCCGAAATGACGCGTTCGTTCGGATTCGCAACGGATTTTGTGTTTTTTTTCTTGGCATTCATTGTTAAGTGAAAAGTGAAAAACGAAAAATGAAAGGTTGAAATACAAATCGGGCTTTTCGTTTTCAGTTTTATTTTCAACGCGGAAAACGTTGAATTTTGTCTTTGAGATCAATCCAAAGCGGGGTTTCCTTCGAGCGGATCGGAAAGCCAAGCTCTTTATCGACCAAGACATTGATGAGCGGTTCGCCGATACGGTAACGCCGGATATTTTCGCACAAAAGATCGGTCACATCATCGTTCCGGCGGCGGAACTGTCCACCGACATGCGGCGTGATGATGACGTTTTCACACATCCAAAGCGGATGCCCTTCCGGCAACGGTTCCGGTTCCGTCACGTCGACAACCGCACCGGCAATCGTCCCGGCATGAAGCGCATCAACCAGGGCATCGGTGTCGACGATCGCCCCGCGTGCCATGTTGACCAGGATCGCATTTTTTTTCATCCGGGCAAGTCGTGTCGCGTCAAAAAGGTGTCGCGTCGATTCATTCAGCGGCAAATTGAGCAGCACGATGTCCGATTCGGCAAGGAGTTCGTCGAGTTTTGTTTCCGGCCAAAGCTGTTCGACACAGGACGGCTTGTCTTCCGGAAACAGATCGGTGGCCAGAATTCGTGTCTTGAACGGTGCCAAAAGTTGGGCAATCCGGCGACCGTTTCCGCCGAATCCGACGATTCCGACGGTTGAATAGGTCAAATCCCGCGTCGGACGACGAATGAATTCCCGCTTTTTCTGAGCGTTCCAAAAAACGGGCAAACTCCGCAGCCAGGCAAGCACAATGGCCAGGGTATGTTCCCCCACCTGATCGGCCAAAAGTCCCGACGCACTGGTCACAAGGATGTTGGAATGAATGACCGCCGGTACAAGGCAATGGTCCATGCCGGCCGCCGACGATTGAATCCAGCGCAAGCGGCCCTGAGCGACAATCGCATTCCAATCGACCATTTTTTTGACATGGCCGCAAAAATAATCGGCTTCAAAAAGCTGCTTTTCCGATTCCGCCTTGTCATTTTGGTCGGCATAAATCAGGTCGACTTCCGGCCAGGCATCACGAATGCGTTCGATATGTTTTTCGGTCACCGGATAGCAGAGCAACAGATTCATACGTACATACCCCGGTCAAACAGAAAAAAGAGCGACATTCAAATTTCCGATTATTTTTCGAGAAACGGTGGATCGACTCCGACGATTTGCCATAAGATACGGGCATCTTCCGCTTTGAGTTTGAAAGTATACTTTTGTTCGACGCCGTTTCCCACATCACTAAGATACTGAAATGTTTTCGGTTGGTCAAGCCGCAAAAAAATTCGCGAGTTATCCATTTTATCATCGCCGTTGATTTTCCAGATAATCACATAATCATGACTGAAAAAATCAAAGCCCGATTTTTCGACATCCCCCTTATAATGTTCCAGAATTCCAAAAATCTGTTCAATTTGTTTCCTGTCTTTGATCATGCGATTTTTGTCTGTTCCGAAAAGTTGTTCCCCTTTTTCCGATTCCGCCTTGACCACCAGACATTGAACGACCTTTGTCATGGGAACAGCCACCGTCGGGGCCGATGCACAACCGCAAATGATGATGGTGAAAAAACTTAATGCATGGAAAAGAGAAATGGGGCAATGCATGATCGGATACATACCATGTTAAAATAAAAAGGAAAAACAAAAAAACAAAACAGGGGGGGGGATTATGCTGTTTCAATCATCTATTGTGGTTTTCCCTTGAAAGATCGGCTTAAAATAATCGATATATTGAGAATTTTCAAGCTGATTCCATAAAAACGAAAAAATCGGCAAAATTTTTGTTTTTTTACTTACCACCGGATTCTGAAATTATATCTTGGAGAAAGATGTGAGAGAAGACGCCGTAATTTAAGTATATTTGGTAAAATTGATCTTGTCTGGATCGTCCCCAACAGTTATTGTGCCGCCACTAAAATTTGAGCTTGCCCGATGAATCGCCTGCATCGCCGACAATAAGCCGACAATAAAAAGTCCTGCTATTTTGTGTGCATCAACAATGTCGGCACAGCAGGCAGCCTTGGAAGCGGTTCAAATTTTATGATCGCATCTATAAATTTTCCGCAAATTGGCTTTTCAGGATTTTATCCCCCAATTTCGGAAAGGATGCCTCATGTCGAACTCGACGCAGGAACCATTGCCGCCCATTCGCCGGAAAGGCGACACCTCGGATTTGTCCGACGCCCAGTGGGAACTGATCGCGTCAATGCTCGTGTTGCCCGAGCCTGAGCAAACATTATGATGACAATCCAAAAACCGGCGAATTGAAAATTTACCTTGCCCCGGTGTTTGACATGACAGAAAAGTTGACATGACAGAAAGGCTGACTTCGCCCACCGTGCCGCCAATGTGGAGCCGCGAAAACGATGAAAAAATAAAAACGAAACTCGAAAAAATTAACTACTCAACTTAAATTACGACCTTCCCTCT
>JGI20166J26741_10534448_pt1 | contig 15761 bp, 9 predicted proteins | sample TergutCu122P5_FD_26741 | JGI IMG/M metagenome (IMG submission 26741)
GTGCAATTTATAAGTTTCGCAGCCATCTTCACCACACCGTGACAACTCTCATACTAAACTGCAAGGTCAGCCGGGTTGCCCGACTGACTAGTCACATGACCCTCTCAGACACGACCAATTACTACTACTACTGCCCTCACCGTTTCCCGCGAAAATATAAAAGTGTGGAAACTTTTTGAAGAACCCTTGTATGTTGCTGTATGCCGTCAGAAGGTGAACAAAGGAATCAGGTAGTTTAGCACACCTTGGGGCTGGTCAGCAGTGGACAGAAGCTTTTTCTACAAATCTTGAGCAGTGAATACACTGAACATTCATTGGTAGAGAGGATTTTTTTTTTCTTAGAAATCATGAATATGTGAATACGTATCTTTTCAGTGGTATAATTTAAGGTCCATAAGTCTGGGAAGCAATACCAAATCTTAAAGTTTCATGGTCCACAAGGAAGCCAAATCCTTGATGTGGTGGTATTATGCTCTTTTGAAATGTTGGAACTGCAGCTTTTACCTGTACCTCTAAATGTAGCCATCTGAGCTCAGACACATGCACTGTGCTCATCTTTTAAGGTCTCAAGTAAATGTTCTGGTGATGTATCGAGTGTTTACAAATCAAAATGATTTAAACATATTCCAAGCTACTTACATACCACTTTACTGACTGCAGTTTAAGTATGGCCATCTTTTTCTACATAACTCATGTACAGGGGATGGACAAAATAATGGAAACACTAGGCAGTATAGGAATAAAACTGTTTGTGTTGGCTACACTGAAAGAACATTAGTTTTATCTTTCATTATTCCATTGTGTTTTTATGCTGTGTAGTGCCAGTGTCAATGCATTACAGATTGTGTTTAGTAACAGTTCATATGAGAGTACTGCAAAATGGGAGACTTGTCAGATTTTTAAAGAGGACAGATGGTTGGTGTGTGTTTAGCTGGAGCATGTGTAACCAAAATGGCCGCTTCATTCAGTGTATCCAGAGCAGAGTTTTCAAGGTTGTGATGGCATACACAGATCATGGGAAGATATCAGCTAAGAGGAATGGTGGCTGAAAACCAAAACTAAGTGAAAGGGATTGCCGTACACTGAAGAGGATTGTCCGTAAAATTCAGAACTACCGCAGCAAAGGCAACAGCAGAACTTGATATGCAACTTGAAGACCCTGTTTCCACAAAAACAGCCGGATAAGAGCTTCACAAATCCAATGTCCATGGTGGATCTGCAATTGTTAAATCTCTGATTACTGAAAATGACACTACAAGATGAAAAAGAAGGTGTGATGATCATAAAACCTGGACATCAGATGATTGGAAATATGTAATATGGTCAGATGAGTAGTCCTTCATGTTGTTCCCAATATCAGGCCAGGTTTGTGTTTGGAGAGCATTCAAGGAAGCCTGTAAACCTGAATGCCTGGTTCCAACTATGAAACATGGAGGTGGCAGCAATATCTTGGTATTCTGCTGGTCCTATCAAATTACTGCCAGTGACTATGTGGATATTTTAGGTAATCAAGTGCATTCTGTAATCCAGATGTTGCCTAACAATGATGAAATTTTTCAAGATGACCATTCACCCATACATACAGCTGGAAGTGTTGAGTCTTGGTTTGAGGAGCATGAAGATGTTGTTCAACAACTTCCCTGGCCAGCACATTTGCCAGACTTCAGCATCATTGAACCACTGGTCATTTTCCGAGAGTAGAATGAGAAGCAGATTCCCTCTTCCATCATCTCTCAAACAACTAGAAGGTTTTCTTCATGAAGAGTGATAAAATATTCCACTAGAGACTATTCAGAACTTATATGGGTTTATTCTGAGAAGGATAGAAGCTGTATTATGGCAAATGGTTGCCCAACTTCGTATAATAATAAAGAAAAGTATTTTTCACAACTGTTTCCATTATTTTGTTCATCCCCTTTATGTGCTGTAATTGTGGCCAACAAATATGGTTGTGCAATGTCCTATTTGTTAAAGTTGGCCTGTTACCCTTCCAAGATGTGGCTCTGAAGTATGGTAATGCAGTGTCCTATGCAGTCTCTTGTTTAGGGTGACCTGTCACACCACCAAGTTGTTGCTGTGAAGTATGGTAATATACTATCCTGTTTGTTTAAGGTGGCCTGTCACATCACAATGATGATGCTGCGACTTATGGCAATGCCCTGTCCTGTATGTTTAAAATGACTGTTACATCAACAAGATACCTGGTAAAGGCACTATGACGATAAGACTAACACAATTCATAATCAAATCTGTTGAAACTGAATGCAGAGGTAAGGAAGTAATTTTTAAATTCAAAAGGTTTTGAGTTCTTATGTAATTTTAATGATGTCATAAGAATGTATTTACAAATGCATGGATACAAAATTACGATATTGGTTAACTGGGGTGAGCAGTAGGTTTTGGGTATCTGTGGTAAGTTGCATTGTAAATGTGAGACAACGTGCAACTCACTGGCATGTTATAATGGCATTTTATGCCAGGGAGGTTGTACACTTGAACAAAGTTAATTTTTCAGGTATATAAAAAACAACAGAAGCTAGTTTAACAGTAACAGCTGGATATTGGTTTACTTCTTGTATAGTGAATTACCCTCCAACTACATATCAGGAATTTGAAGTCAAGAAGTTGAGGGTTCTGTATCATGGAGGCATCATTCATCTTGTAAAATGAATCTCCCATTCACTGTACTAGCTCTCATTCAGGACTTTTAGCAATGATAATAAGGTTCCCATGCCCCCGATAACCTTGGAGGATGTGCCTTTGGGTCTGTATTTAAGAGCTCCTCAATTTTCACCCAGAACTTGAAGAAATCCATTCATGTTGAAGTTGTTAGTGTCTTCATCCTCTCATCAGGTGACACCTGTAGTTCATTTGAACCACACCATGTTGAGTCCTTCAACCTGTACCTCCAACAATTTAATGTCAGAGCTCTAAGGACTGGTTACCTGACTCGTCTATCCTTCAACTGTTGCAGATGTCTCTTCTTGGTATCCACATTCCAACTTTCTCAATGTAGCATTTACATAGTAATTAAGTTTGTCTCAGGCAGTTGCAATGTCAGTAGCATTTTTGACACTGAAGCCTTTCCAGAACTCCTTACAGTGGGCTTGTTACCATCAGTAGCTTCCAGATATTTAATAAATTTGATCATATGGTAATTATTACTTGAAAATCTAAAGTTTGGGCTGTAGAATTATCATAATGGGGTTCAAATGGTTTTCACCAGTCCATTGGCTGACTCATGGTGGTTTTAATCCTGACTTACAGTGATGCTGGTCTGCTGTGTGCTATCTGCCACACTAATCTTGCTGAGGAAACTCTGAACTGCAGGGCAGAAACAATGGCAGAACATGTCTTGGAATGCTCTCTAAAACCAAGCTGCCTTGTGTGGCTAACAAATCTTAGGAAGTTTTCTGTCCAAACTCTTGGGTTGTCAGAATGGTTTGTGTCAGAGGAAACCTGCTATGCACAGTGACAGTGCATTCAACAAGAAGAGACAGCCAGCCCTTAGATGGCTTATGAACTGGCATGTGTTGAAGAATAAACCCAATTTGCACCAACTTGCCAAAATAACACTGCCTTCATCACTCAACTACCATTCTTCTAAATCACATGAATTTCAGTCCTTCAGTAAAATTGTCAAAAAATGCTCTTAGCCTTATTCAAATGGAATTCATGTTACCTACTTTTGCTTATTGGAAATCTGTATCAATAATACTTCTCCATTGCTAATTTTGCGTATTTTAGACCTTTTATCTGCTATGATTATGTCCAGTGTTACAGACAATATTCCATATTCACATCTGATACGTCATATGCCAGCATAAAAATTGGTTTTAATTTTAAATTTCATTTTGGAAATGAGGATTACCCTCGACTGCTCAGCTTTTTTGCCTTCATGAGCAGAACACTATTAGTTGTTTTGGATGATATGGAGTTCCAAATTCCAGCAGGAACAAGAAATTTCTTTTCCAAAACATACAGACTGGCGCTGGGGTCCACTCAGCCTCCTCTAGAGTGGGTACAGTCAAGCTCGTATACTGGAGGTAAAGCAGGTAGGAACTGCTGCTACTACTCGCATCCAACTAGTGCAGAGTTTAGGAGCGATGGGAGCTACACCTCCTCTAAGTGCTTTTGTGACATGTACAGGGACAGCCTTACCTTATCTGTTTCAATATGCCTGGTACATAACAACAGGACCCCTGATGAATGTGTGAGACAGTTAGCAACATGATAAGGAGTTAAGAAGTTGACAAAGTGAACACCTGGTAAGGTCATATAATACTGCCTAGGCTTGTGACTAGGGAATGTCATAATGCAGTGGTCTTAAAAGGAAGCCTTACCTTTTGAAACACATCTGATTTGAAATCAGATTAAGTACAGAGTGTATGTCTGCTGTTCCTCATGGATGTTAATTACAATAGCTCTTCGTAATCCATTCTGGCATTCAGATGTTTGTCTGTAAACTTAAGTTACTCTGTACAACAAATATAATCTTGGATATCCTCCACATCTCATCCCACTTGGTTTATCTTTTAAGGGTTCCTAGATGTTCATTTTAATGAGTTTTTGAGGTTCTCCTGGCAGTGATTATGAAAGTATCTTCTAGAATGCAATGCCATGTAGGGTGATAAAAATTTTCCAGGTTTCAGAACTTGAGTTTTTAGGCAGAGCAGTTAACGTGTCCATTTTCTCAGCATCACCAATCACCCAGTGATGTTGAACTATACAACAGAGGAAAGGATCTCATTTCAGTGCTGCCTCCATATGTAGTGTATAAGTCAAGCAAGAAAGGAGAAAATTATATGGACTGAATAGTGCAATAAGCCATGAAAAAATGTGGATATTACATCTCCGTGTAAGCCGTTGTATTACATTATACAAAACATTACAGACATCACTACATTACTAAATATCCAATGGACAACTGGCTCACCACTTTCGCATTTTTTAATCACCAACAGTTGGCCTACCATCACCAGTCTGGAACTTTTACTGAGGATTATTTCCAATTTTAAGATTTGTAAATTGTAATCTTAATATTTTTTACAATAATTTTATACATTATAAAAATGCTTCCCAAACGTGACATTTATAAATATTCTACGTAACGGCAAGACCTCGACCATAAGTTTTTACTGCTATATTTATGCATATGAATTCCTTTTTATATTTCTGAAACATGAAGCCTGATGCTGGCTGTCTTGTGCAGCCAAAACATGTAGCTTTTTGGATTACTATAATAAAAAACTGTGCATGGACAGTCTGTCTTATTGTTACATATAAGATGGAAAGTGTGTGCTACTAAGGGCTGCTTCCCAATGGTGCAGTGAATGAAAAAAAGGCCAATGAATCATTAGGAAAAGAAAGTAGAACAAAGCACGGAAAAGTCTACGGAAGACACACAAAAAATGAAGTCTTCTAGTCTGCAGAGAAACATATTCACAACTGTTAAAAACTGAAAACAATGTACTGCAAAGGATATAATAGTTAAAAATATTTATTCATCTCCTGTCACTTCCAAATAGTTTTTTTAATGTGGAACTGGGGCAGGCAGAGTGTTGCCCATGTGATGGCACAGTCCTGCATGACCAAGTACAACACAACAGGCAGTAACATCAGGTGCTATGCAGCCATAAGTATGCTGCATGTTCAGCTGGACACATTTTCCCACACTAGGTTATGCAACTGGAAATGGTGGTACCTATACCTTGCCCAAAGAAAGCAGAACCCCTAAAAACTCTTCACTGTACTCCAGCAATTCTTAGAAGTCTTCTTCTTTAATATAATATTTTTTTTTAGATATCTTAATACAATACACCAGTAAGGTAAATTTTTAAATCATGACAGGTCTGATGTGTTTTAACACTTGTGAGTTAGTTTATCTGTTTTTCTAAGGCCATTAAATTTAAAAGTATTTTCTACATGCCTGAGCAGTCTTCCACATCCAGTTCAATGATCTAACTTGATAAATTTCATTATGCACTTCTATAATGTAACCACTCCAAGCTTCATGACTAATTTACCTTGCGTTGCTTAATCATTGCACAGTGTATGTAATAACAGATATGTGCTTCGTATCTACTGTGAATGCTGGGATGCATGAAATGAAATATCATACCCTTGCATCCATGTGTTTTCTCATTTCTCTACATGCAACTCAAACTCCATCCAATTTCTCAGAAATGACTGAATGGAGAAAAACAAAAGAACTTTCACTACAAAGGCTACAAAAAGCTTTGTCCACTGAATAGAAAATGAATCTTTAAGTTATGGGATATGATGGGAACAGCAAAACAGTTTCCCTGGAGAATTTTGCCAAGAGAACTCTTAGTATTAATTAATAAGTGGTAATTCTTGTATGTCCATAAATTTTGGATTGTAGAGATCCGTATACTACTCCCAATATTAAAAATAACATCCAATAAATATGTCTACCACAAGAAGTATAGCATAAACATTGTAAACTTGCAAGTACAAAGGATGTACAATATGCAATGGTAAACAGCACCAGCACCTTTATTTATTTGTGGAAGACGTGGTAATAAATTTGTCTATTTTGCTTCACAAGTACCATCAACTTCCCAGAAACAGGGCACTGTGTACAGGTGATCATCAAATTTCTACAGCTCACTTTAGATGTGAGGTAAAAGGCTAAGATGTGAAATGTACAAAAATAAGCACAGTAAAATGCTACTTGGTAACCTACAAGGTCATGTTTACTACTGCAAGGTGGTGGCTGAAGAAATTTTAAAACTGTAATCCCGAAAACATAGTAGCTGCAATAAACATTATTTGTTATTAGTACTGAAGGTCTGATTTGCTCAATATTTTCCTTATACTAGAGGCAAATCCTTTTTCTTTCTTGAGCAATCTGTTATATGGCCTGTTATCACCTAGTCCAAGGGATGTAAGCCTTGTATGCCTGTTTATCCATTTCTCCCACGACATTGCTACTTCTCAACAGCCCTGCTCCAATGAACTTCATGTGACACTGCAGAACCCCGAAAGCCAAGTCACATGCTGGACACAGGCCCTTCTCCCCTCTCTGCAGAGGGTGGGGATGAAATGTATGTATACACAGTTTTCTGTTTCCTGTTACACTCTATTTTGTACACCATGCAACGTACCTGCACCAATGAAGCTTACCTGATACATATGTGACAGGAATTAAACAACATACATGAATTGTATATCCAATACAATGCTTTTTATTCAATAAAACACTACAACCATTCATATTTACACCAGTAAGAGTAAAAATGTAAAGGTTCTCTCTGATTGCAAGTACCATGCCCTGAGAGCATACAGGCATTTTTGGCATTGTGCTCTGCTCTAATTATATTAAAGACAAATGAAATTCAATATTGGGTACATGCTACACATGGTTACTGAAGTAGAACATATTAAACAGGTACAGGAACTCTGACTGCAGTACCTGAACTGCTGTTTCCTCTGTGGTATTTTCTCTTCCATTCTGATATACATTTCTCTTACTTTATTTCCATGCCATGTCAACATCAGCCAAGTTTATACTTAAATACAATTATGATCCTATAGTACAAGGTTTGTAGCACTGTGGAAATTTCTTCACATTTTGACTGAGTTCGCACTTACAAATTCTTGCTGCAGAGTGGCTGGGTTAGACAAAGTGATACTGCTGCCATGTGCTGCTTGTTGTTTGTATTTAGTATTCATCACCTCATTCCAGTACACACACACACTCTAATTAAGGAGTGGTGAAGGAGACAAATATCACACAATTGCTAAGCTATGCTAAATTTATTTTTAAGTAAATCAGTATGGTTTCTTCAAGATAATAAATGGTCAACAGTTAGAACATGAGATTTTGCTTCAGAAAGGCTTGGAATTGTTTTCTTACCAAATCTAAGCTTACTGCAAGAAAACATGTTATTTTTAGTTGTAAACTGAACATACTGAGTTTTCATGAAATTTAGAGGAAGTAAGTTTGCCTTAAACCATCTCCTTGATATTTCAAAACTGTTATGGATATTTATACTACAATCTATGGGATCAGGGTGTGTGAACAATATACTGGTACATCTGCAAATAATAAAGAAGTAGATTTACTACTTATTATCTTAGGTAAATCATTTATATACAACAGAAATGCAGTGGTCCCAAGATGGAACCTTGTGGCACGCCATGTTGAAGTTCAGACCATTTAGAGAGTATAGTGCTACTAATCACCACGTTTAAACTGGGCCACCCAGTTTTTTACAGTGGCATATGATGGTGCATGTTCCCCTAAGGTTTCTGTCAGAATGGCGTGAATTTCCTTTGGCGCCTTGCCTTGCAGGAAAAAAAACTTGATGACAGCTCGCGTCTCAATGTTGTTGAAATCGCGCGCGTCATCTGACATGCTTCCTTTCAGCCTCTGTAACAAGAAAAGACTTGCAATTCGGCACACGAACAGACCCCTCTTTCCAACGACACTATCGATTCCGTACTACGACAGTGGGAAGTAGGTTGGGCTAAGGACTTATCAGCGCACACCCCCCTGTATTTTACTTCTTACTATTTATTGATACTCTGATATCTATTATTAAGAAATGAAGAAAATATGGCTGATACAGGTAAGTTTAAATTTTCTCCTAAAAAAAGGATGTTACGCACTCATATATGAACACACTATTTCCTATACACACACCTGAAGTTCAAATTTCTACAGCTGCTGATCTGACCAAACAGCATGGACGGTCCACCAAGTTGCACCCATAGGTAACTCTCGGTACATTTCAATTTATGAAATTAAAAACAAGCATGGTTGTGAAGCAATATGAATAATTTTCACCATGGGGCAAGTCCTAAGAAGCAAACAATTCCTCAGCTACTTGATAAATTGCACACCTTATGAAAAGATGTAGGTTCATTAACATGCTCAAAACTGCCTGCCACTGGTGCCTATTCTCAGCCATAAGAATCCAACTCATGCCCGCCATCCTATTTCTTTAAGATCTATTTCAATATTATCCCCCATCTTCACCCATGTCTTCCAAATGGGCTTTTATTTTCATGTTTTCCCACAAAAACCATGCAAGCATCTCTTCTCTACGGTGTGCACCATGTGTTCTATTACCTCATCTTCAATTTGATCAACCATACCATGTATGGTGGTGAGCAGAAACAATGACACGCCTCATTATGCAATATTCGCAAGTCATTTGTTTCTCTGGCCTTTGGAGTCCAAATATTTTTCTTGGCATTCTGTTCTAGAACACCCTTGGTTTTTGTTTGTAACTCAATGTAAAAACATGCTCCATACCCACACAAAATAACGGGCAAATTGTAATTTTTACGGTGCATTAACCATAACCCTTTCATGCATACGCAATTAGAACGTGTTTTTACGAAAACGTGCTTGCATAAAATGAAGTGACTGAATTACATATAAGAATTCTCAGCCATTTTAAAATCACGATTAACGGCGGAATTTCAATACTGCCGTGTCCAAGAACACGCAGAACGCCAATGAACGAAATATAATAAACCGAGTAGCACTTTACTAATGACAGCCAACTGAAACTCAGTTTTTAAAAACAAATTACACGCATGCTGCACCAAACTTAAATTCATACCATGCTTTCATATAACGCCAGTAACTGTTACATGTCATTACATATATATAAAAAAGTCTAATTTAAGGCCTCCCTGAAAAGTAAAAACATTTTGATAACGTGACATTTCCTATACACTATTACTGACTCGAGATTTCTAACCTTCGGTTCATATTGGACGGTGATATCAATAGTTTTTTATTCCAGTACAAATAAGAAAATACACATTTTATACGCTTCATAAAGGAATGCTGTACGCACCAGATTCCCTTATGATTATAAACAACATTACCACTCAACTTCTGCACAAATTTAAGGAAGTTTATTCACATGAAACAAATACACGCAAATTTAAGCACGATTTAATTCATGAACACGTTATAGCAGATATGCAATTAAACAGGGTCATTAAATCAACCCAACTACACGTGCCACTCTGGAACTGCTGAACTCCAACTTGCCGTTTTTTTCTTTTTTCCACAACAAACGCGCACTACTCACTTCAGCTCCTATAACCAAAATATGAACATTATCACCCCGCAAGTACAAGACCTCCACACGTATTACCTGGCTTTACAGAACACAGGAGGACTAAAACGTCGTGAAAGAACTTGGTTGTGATGCAGATACAAGGACATGCCAAAAGCATTAGCCTAACGCACAACCACCTACCACACAGTATCCACACCTTCTCCACCTCAACAAGCTACTACGACCAATGACCGGGAGCTCTGCGTTTCTGCATCTTACGCCAGCGGAGGTGGCCAACGCGCATTAATACAGGATGTGGAATTTAAGAGATGTAACATAATTTAACTTTTGCTAAACTTCAAATGAAGTTGCTGTATTGACAAGGCTATATAAAAATAAAACACGTAATTACAATCACTAGGATTTAATGTGTTGTTAAATACATTACACACTTTTGGCGGTTTTAATAGCTTTGCGGAAGACTATTTACGTAACGTCGGTAACTGACGTGTTGGCCGACTTTCATTGGTGTACAGCGAGAATATGGTAAGATGGCTGAAAATGTTGTTGGTGAAATAGGGCTTCCGCGGGAATTTACATATTTTGTGGAGAAAAATAAACAGGAATAGGTTAAGTGCACTTCTGATGCTTTAAAAATTCGTATGTCATGTCTAACGTTACCTGCTATACCTCACGAAGTAGGATGCTGTGGTTTCCAGGGGCATACTGCGCGTAATCGATATAAGAACTATATCCTGCAGACACCAGCAAATGCGCAGCGAACACTACCTACCGCCGCCACACGAAACTACAGGTCCCTGGACCTATTTCGTGAAAACCCCTTCCCAGTTGCCATCGAAGTAGAGAAAGAAGAAGAGAGGCGTAATGTAAATCCTTCAGTTTCTTCAAATTTTTGCATTTATGTAATTCGTACTTGATCGCCGAACGTTGTTAATCACGAGTTTTTGAAGGTAAGTTAATGTGATAAGACATACTGTTTGTTCTGAGTTGTTGCACTAGTCGGTCGAATTGCTGAGCTTATCCACTCCAAGTACAAAAGCAGCGATTCGCCATTTCGTCTGCACCTCTCCCTACGGAATATTCGTTTTACAATTAGGTGAAAGTGCAGTTAGCAGTTGCAGGACAATACTAATAAGAACCTTTACGTTCATCGAAAACTTTTATTGCACAGAATGGGCATAGTAATCGGTTTTATCAGAAGGTGTGATGAGTAATCATACTACGTTTTATTTCGTGAGTACGTGCGACCTTCAGATCTCGATGAAGAACAACATGCACGAAAGTCTGTATGTAGGAATGTTTGTGAAACGCAAACCCTTGGCCAAACTGTGATTTACATTTCGAAATACTTGACAAAAGAACAGTGAGAGAAGAGGCAGTGGGCGAAACACACTCGCATAAGGGGGATTAATAATGGAGTGTTGTGGCCATATACAGTGCGACTGAAGCATCATCAAAATGAAATAACATACTGTGGATTTCATTGGGATTGATGTGGATATGCCCATACCATCTGTCGCTTCTTTTTTTTTTCCAGCATTAATGTTTGGGAGTGTGTGCAATTAAACACAAAGAGAGGACTGAAGGGATTGATCTGCTGTGGTCTTCAATTAATGGTCCATTATTCTTGGGCTGCGGAATATGGATCAGAGATGCCATAAAACCTGAAATAATGTGTAACTGTTCTTGTGCTCCATATACTTTTAATTAACATTGCCTCATGTTAACCCATATGTGAAACTATGAAATAAAAGCGGTTGACTATGTGGTTAATGAAGAATAAAGAATAATCTGCGTATTTCCAACTGAAGCTTCCCAAACACATTTCTGGAAGGGTGTAATTCGTGATGTGAATTCGACTTTGTTTTGATGTCACTATGGAAAATAAGAGAGTTGACATTGAAATATGATATGAATGGTGTGAGCCATTCGGCTGCAGGAGAAATAAATGATAATGTGTGTTGGCATAAAAAATAACAATTTGAATACACATGAGCATTCAGGTGCAGTGGAGGATACATTTTCTGTGCTGTGATACAAAGTTTTCATGTTATATGCAGTTTGTGTTTTAGTGGTGAGCTTCGTGTGGCATAGTTTTGCTGAAAGCGTTCTGTGTGGGAATTATCACCGATAGTAATCTTGGTTTTTTTAAGTACAGCTTAAACTTGTAATTTGTTTTTATTTTCTTGCTCTTTGTAGTCCTGTAATAGTCCGTTTTCGGCTTTTGCGCGGGAGCTGTTCGGCAGCGTTATCGAACCGGAACCGTTGTCCCTATTGGGAGTTTTTTGAGTTCTTTTTTACGCCATAGACGATGAAGTGCACGCAGTTCCCGGCTTCGTCTACGTTAAAGCTGCCGTATTGAAGACACGATAAAGTGGAGATTCTGTACATCTGCAGTGACTTGAAATTCGTTAACTTACAATACTTAGGTTGGCCATTTTTCGTCATTCACTGGAAAGCACTCTTGCGCATTTTCCAATGCAGCTGTTATGTTATCTGACATCGTTAGGGATGTAGCTTGGAAGGGGCGACTGTTGCGGCCGCATCAGACGGTAGAATGGATGGTCAAATTAATATTTTAAATGGAAATTTAAATTATGGAACCAAATGAAAAGAAACTAGATAAATGGCGGTGATTTTTAAAGTTAGGGGCGACCATTGTCATTACAATTTGCGGCGCATGTGTGGGTGGTCGGGTGAGTGGGCTACTTTAATATAGTGGTAAACGATATCAGATCAAATAAAGACCCATCATATAATGTTTTGGGTATATTATGTTTCGATATATTTTTTATTTGATTATAAATTTTATTATATGCATTATGCAAATATCAGCCCAGAGAGGGACATTGACTGGACACAAGGAGTTGTATAGTCAACAAAAGCAATATCGGCTTTTAGTAAAGGCCTTCGAGTTCTGTTGAGCATTTTAAACGAATTACGTGAGGTACTGTTATGTATGGGGACTGGGGTAGCATAGTCGGTATGACTGGACGGACCGGAGTTCAGGTCCCGGTCGGCGATTGTCTCATCTCCAGACCGGCTATGGGATCCGCATCACCACCCCTTCAGTGGGAACCGGCTTTATTTGCAGGGGATAAAGCGGTCAGATCATGATGACCACTCCCATCTAGCGCCAAGATTCAGAATGGGCGGAACTATTGCTCCCGTGTTTGCCTTCATGGCATGTATGGGACAACTTTACTTTTCCCTGTGGTTTTTGCCTTGAGTACTTCGACATTTTCGGAGAATCTGGTCTCGTTTCTAAACATTTAAAGGACGTTTTCAACCGAAGAACTTTGGGTTAACAGATAAGTTTGTTACACATTGAAATTAACATGGGGTGGGGAAACTAAAATTACCCGTTCTTCCCCACCAGTGGCAGTGAAAAAGCATTTTTCTTCGACTTATTTCAGTGAGTTTTCTGCTAAATGAGCATGATTCTGTTTATAGTGGAATTGATTATTAATGGTGGCTATTCGAGACAGGTTTGAGCCTTGTATGGTATGCCTGGTAAATAGTAATTCATGGATGTAGTTGCTAGGGGTGAGATGTGAACGTTCTCTATATTACTAGCATATTTTCGAACTAGAGGGTTGTCTGCCATCGAAATAGTGTACGTGGAAAATGTGTCGACCGGGTTTTATTTATCCACTTTAATGCACAAACAAAATGCGCTACGGCAGATATGGTGCAAAGTACGTGTACCTCGTATACAGAGAAAGGCTGAATCGCGAGACTCTGACAGCTGGCACGTTTTTTTAAAATTGAATTTCAGGGATTTGCCCGTTAGTCCAGATGTGTTCTAAGATGTTTTGAAGTAATTGCAACACGTTTTGGCTGATGTTGGGCCGTGCGTATGGAAAATGTGCATTTGCTCGTGGTTATTCAAAGTTTTATATCTACGCAACAGTTAGAACGTAGGAATTGTGCTTTCTATTCGAGAGAATCAAAAGTTCTGTCGTGTGTCGAGGAATCATGTACGTAAGCGTATTGAGGGGTTGGTGTACCCGGGGCGGGGCTTCCCGAATGCAGTCCCTCCTCCTCCGATCGAAATTTAAAAAAAATATAGACTGGATTATGTAAAACGTTTTACGAGATTTACCCTTCAGCCGAAACCGGTCACTGTAATCTTCCGATAACCAGTACATTGGAATTAAAAAAACTTTGAAATATGTGGACACTATTCCTTTATCAGTTTTAATTTTCTCTGTAACCTAACCAGCTTTCGGCTTGGAGATTTGGAAGTGAGATTACCAAGAGCCTGTGTTTCTATTCTTGTGCAGTCAGAATTTCAGGTAGGATCTTTATATAGTCATTGTCCGGCGACCTTAAGTGCGTTTCTTAGTGGCGTTTTCAATTCAGTGAAGTGGCTTTCACATGAAGGACTAGGGTTTAGTTTATGGACTGGCCTTACCCCGTGCCTGGTATTCGAATGGCAAGAAGGTAGTGCATGTCATAAATTTGCTGTATTTGCCTGTGATTAAACCTTGGGCAGTTTGTCTGAAAGCTTTCTGTGTACAGTCTTTTTGAATAAGGTAGAATGTTCATTGTTTAGTAAGACACGCAGACGTGGTTTTATTGACCATTGTCGGCGAGGATTGCAGGTCCTATTTCAACTTTGAAAGTTAACATGTTTGGTGAATGAGGGCTAGTTAGACGCGCCGTTGTGTGTTGGTTTTCTTACCGTGAGGTAAACGGACTTCTAGCCTGGAATTTTGCTTCGGAACTTGAGGAGCGCTGATGTTGCTGGTCCCGAAATCTTGAAATAGAATGAGGATGTTGGCAAAGGCAGTGTAATATTGCACGGGAATACAGTCAGACTGAATGTCAGTTGCAAATTTTACTGTGGTGTTACTGCGGAAGTGTTAGCAGTGGGATTAGGAACGGTTACACTTCAGATAGCCAGTCAATGGGAGTGGGTTGCAGACCACTCTTGTGCTCTTAATGTACCCTAAAACTACAGTCATATAATTACCGTTAAAAAGCAGGCACCAACACCTTGAATCAGATGTGTATAGGGCATGCCAGAAGAATAGATTAAAGTGGTCAACTTCATTTTATTTCAATTTAAGCAGATACCATGGATTACAAACGGAAAAAAAAAAGAATGAAAGAAACAAAATACTTAAAAAGTAAGGCCCAATTCCACTAAGAACCAAATGATTCAAGGAACAGAAACAGCAATATATGAGAACGAAGCTAGTGTGCGAGAAACTGCAAATACCATAACTAGGGAACATTCTGAAGACACGCCAGGCGAGGAAGTGACCAAATCGTTTTCAAACACAGCCAGAAAACCAGACGATGTAACAGTTATAAGAAAAATATGTAAGAATGTATCAAATGATGAAAAGTTAGAAAAGTCGCATAGTATATTGGAACCCGATATAAATTACAACTTCCCTACGGCTAATTCCAGCGAAAAGTTTAAAAGGCGATTTTCTGAGGTACAAATGGCTTCCATGTTCAAAATTGTAAAATTCAGTTCATTGCAAATATTGTGTGTGTCATGTTGGAAAGTCGGATTGACAAGCGGCAAAGAAATTAGGAACGTGTGGATTTTCGAAGTGGAAGCATACAGTAGAATATTTTGGGAATTATCAGAAGAATAATTAATGTGCAAATTCAGTCCTTGTTTTTACGAGAGACTGCTTGATGAACGCAGTGGAAAGTTTATTTCTGTTGGCA
>JGI20166J26741_10535559_pt1 | contig 15760 bp, 2 predicted proteins | sample TergutCu122P5_FD_26741 | JGI IMG/M metagenome (IMG submission 26741)
AGGTTGTGGCTTCACTCTGTCAAGGTCGCACAGCTGCTGCGCAGTGCGGCTTGTTTACACACAAATCAGTCCCGGTCATATTTGAACCACCTTGTATATAGAATTTTATAGAGTTTATAGAAGTACGGAAGTCAATAACGTGCACAAGTCTTTAAAATGTTAAGAAATTAAAAGCCACAAACGTTACCCGATGCCATATTATTTTTACTTCAAAATCGCCAGGGTACTCTGCCGCACTTTTTACGTTACATTTGACATCATAAGTACAGTTTGCCTACATTTTATATTACAATGGAAATTGCACAGTGTCTTCTAACTCATCTCTCCTCCTTCAGAAAGCAATTGTATTATATCTGTCAATCTGAGCATCACAGTTTTATTGCCCTACCAAAGCTCTGGCGAAGTAATCCGTAACACAATTTATAACTTACCACCATATGCACTCTTATCCTGAACCCCTTCAGTCTTTATAATCGAGAAACTAGTTTCAGCCACCAGTAAGCTTACACAAAACAAGGACTTACGTACAGTTCAACAAATTCTAACATCCACTGCATTAATGAGGGTTTATCTCTCAACTTTAAGCAGCATACAAAGTAAGAGAAATAGATTCATTTTCTTGTTCATTGTGCTGCTATGAAATATTTCTTGTATAAAACATCAGTTCGCTACTACAGTTACGGTGGAGCTGCTGGAAAAATTATATTTTAGAAATTCATGACTTCAGCAATAATTACAAACACATTCTTGCAACGGATGGCGCTTCTTTCTCTTCAAACACTTGTCCATGTTTTAATTGATTTTTTCAGGTTGTCTTGATGAATGCTATCGTCAGACAGTATAAGTACTTATGAATTAAAAATGCAACACAGTTCACAACGTAAATTAAATCTGGTTGAAACCAAATTTTTCTGCTTTCATACACATTTCGGCTCTGTGGGGCCATCTTGAAGGAGGACACATAATACTGGTAGAAATTACTAAACCTATAAACACTTGTATCCCTGTGTCAGCTCACTTGTCACACACTAAAATAACCCTTTAGCCCCTACGTATTTACTCCGTAATAGGCGCATTTCTGTGTTAGTAACACCATCAGAAACACGTAAACCAGACTGTGTAATCTGTAACAGAAACAATCAAGTGATCTATTGAAGTATAGATTTCACAATGCATTTAAATATATTGGATATTTTAATACTTGCGAAATATTTCATAGTTCAACATACTTTATTACTGTTGGTACTAAATATTACTCAGTCCATATGGTAAGTTAATTTATCAATTTACAGATATATTTCTTTTTCCAAGTAGTTACACACAACTCACAATGCAAGGTAAAATAAGGTACATCGTAAAATAATGTATTTTATTGTCAAGGCTTCACCTATAATAATTCTTTAACATTTTTCTTTCGGATTCATTTATAATTGTACCATTACAGTGTAAAGGTTTGAGATCTCACACATGCTTGGTAGTTTTAATTTCCCTTTTTAATCTTTTGGCTATAGGCCTGATGATGGCTTGTTCAAGCCGAAACATGTAGCCTACTTTAACCTTTACTTTGAATTATGTATGGCTACTTGGAAAAATAAATATTTCTGTAAATTACACATCTCGTTGTACATCGTACTATTTCTATAATATTTTTGACACATAGATATCCTCATGGGCGAGTAAATTTACGAGGGCTGAAATGTATTTAAATAACGCGTTTTAAGTCAGCTAACTTAGGGATATAAATTTATAAATTTATTAATTTCCGCTAATATTATTTGTTCTCCTTGAAGATGTCACTGTAGACCTGAACCATGTAGAAGAGCGCAATGAGTTGCTGTTTTCTCAGCTTATTTTATTGCGTGCACTGTGTCGTTTTTAATAATTAATTGTGTATATTGACGATGCAACAATATAACATTAGTACATATACTTATTTACGAACTTGACATCTATTTCAGATATCTTATATTGGAGCTCCATTTAAGTCACACAAAAATGTAAATGAAATGGAGATATAACACAAACGAACTGTTAAAAGTCAGCATTCCACAATCAAGCTTGTGATGGATAAGACTAAATCCAGTCTGTCAACTTGGTGTAATATACTGCTTCACTTTAAATGCACTAGACCAGATGTACATTCGTGAAAATACTCGCATTTTTACTCAATAAAAATGGTACTTCAGTTTCTATCTTGAAGTCTCAAGTAGTAGAAAAGTAAACTTTAACACTTTCGAAATCAATTGCTTCAATTTGTTTCATTGAACCTTACCTCAGTATTTACGAATTTTTATGTTGTGTGAACTTTCATGATAAGTGTAAGTTAAAAGATTAAATTTCACACCCTTCTTAAAACAAGACATAATTTTACAAAACACAAGTTTTGTGTACCTAACAGTTCCTGAGACCTGAAGAAGGTAGAATATTACGTCACTGAGTGTCCTGTTGTGGCTCAGGCTTCATGTCTTTTGTGCTGACCACAGGATCAGAAAATTTCCATTTTATCTCCTTCGTAATGTCTCCCACCACAGACTTAACCCGACTCTCTCCTTGTCTCCTGGGTTCCCCCTGGAGCTTTCTCTGACGTCAAATTTCCGTACCCTCAATTCCTTCCCCTTCATACCCTTCGTCAGGGCTCTCTGTGAGAACCCCTTGTTGGTTATGCAGAGTACTGGTTGGGTGACTAGTCTGAGGAATGACTTTGGAGGTGACATCTGCCTCTTGACCTAATCGAGTATTCCGTTGTCCTGCAGAGGGTATATCCGCAACATTAATTTGTGAACCGGATCTGTGTGGTGTAGCTGCCACTCCTACGCCACTGGAACTTGGACTGAAGCTTGAAGGTGAAGCGTCTTGGTTTAGCGTTTTTTTACTGACTGCACCTGTAGTAGAAGATGGCGTTGTCTGAATGTTGCAGTTGTATGCCAAATCGGGCCACGTCACAACTTTCTCAGTTGGAGGGCTCGAACAGCCAGGAGGGCTAGTCATTGATAATGCGGGTACTGGTAAAGTTGGTTCGCCCTTGTAGGGTGCAGGTGGGGAAGGCAAGTAAGTATTTTCTGGAACTGATCCATGGGGTTCTACAGAATAAAACGTTTGACTTATCTGTGATGGTTTTGGTGGTGTTTGTGGAGGAAGAGGAGCACAGGGGTAGCCTTCTACGGTGTACCGTATATCGGTTGGTGTGTAGTGTTCGTAGGACGTTCGAGGTTGCGACGACCGGGTTATGTACTCGGCTTCTCTGGAGTACCTGTTGCAAGGAGAAACTGCATCAAGCCTGTTGGATCTATTGTGAGGCAGGGTCCTATAGAACGCTGCAGCTGCGGGCGCCTGCGGCGGTGTGGAATGCAGTGGCAGATGAGTTGGCAGCTTGGGTAGACCGTAGTCCATAGGATAGCCATCACTATCCAGGAAACGACCTGGGGATAGGTGGACGTCGGCTGTATGATGGTGCTGGTACAATTCTCGCGTACTTCCCCTTGGAAGTGTTGACAAATGAATAGCGTACTGACCTTCAATATTCCTCAGCTGATGGTGTGACAAAGAGAGTGGAATGGGCTTTGACCCATTACTCTCATAGTCGTGAATTATGTTCTCCATGGCCTCTTGGTAGCTATTAGGACCACTATTTTCTCTTTCACCTTCCTCGCCACTGTCACCGTCAGTTCTTCTACAAGACGGTCTACGCTCCTTGCCAACACTTTCGGTATCATTTATAAGATCGGGATTTTGTTCAAGTTGGTAATTCCTCAGTGAAGGCGGACTGCCATAAGGATTCAGTAGACCAGGCCTTGACGAGTTGTTACCTACAGTGGCTCCTCCAGTTCCTGTAGAAACTAAAACGATGTCGTGGTGGTGTCTTTCTGACATCATTACTGTACCATTCACTTTCGCTGGACCGGTAATGGTATCCACATTTATCATCCTTGTAATTTGATTTTCAGAATCACCTATCACAGCAGACTTCCCTTGCTGTTGATGTTCATGTTGTAAAGCTACAACTTTGCTACGCTCCTTCTTCCTTCTGCGTCGCCTCTGTCGGTGACACCTGACAATGCACAATATTATGGTGATGATGACAAACAGAGCAAAAACAGCCGTTCCTGCGGACACCGTAATTACATATTCATAAGGAAACATCGGCACTCCGACGATAGGTTCTTCTTTTACAACAATGCGGATAGTATAATTAGACTGTGCTTTACCAGCAGGATTCTCAGCCACACAAATAAAAGTTCCATTATCATCAGTGTTTGCATTGAAAATAAAAAGTTCGCTTCGCTTCTCTTCAGCTCCTTCCTCGACGAAATAATATAAGTGAAGTCCTGGAGCAACTATCGAGTCGTTTTGAAGAATGCGTCCTTGAAACCACCATGACACTCTGGCTTCAGGAATAGCTGATACCTTACATAACAGTGATATGTTCCTTCCCTCTGCAATTTCAAGGTAGAGGGTAGTAGGCGTCACATCTGGGAGACATGCAAGGTCTGTGAGTTCAATTGTCTTCATTAGAACGCCACTGAGCCTGTGAGGTGTGACACATCTAGGTTCTATGGTCTGAGGAATATTGTAAGTGATAAGCCACGAACGCAAATCCAATAATCGACAGTCACATTGCCAAGGATTTCGATGGAGATCAATTCCGTGGAGAGACTCCGGTAGGATGTGCGTGCCACGGATGTTGTTTAAACGATTACCATCAAGCTTAAGCCATTCGAGATTGTCAAGGCCAGTGAAAGCATCCTCTTCAATCATTTCAATCTCGCAGTTGCTCATTTCAAGGGTGGTGAGGTAAGGAAGGTTGAGAAATGACCCTGTTTTAAGAATGCGAATGGGATTGCCGGTAATTGTCAACCTCATTAAAGACTGGTAGTCACTGAATGTTTCTGTTGGGACGGCCGTCAAGAGGTTTTCTGAGAGATCGAGTTCCACCAAATTAGTCAACCCTCGGAAGGCACGATCGTCAATTTGCTTAATTCGACACCGCATTAAATAAATTTTCTGTAAGTTGAGCAAACCCATTCTTTGGAAACGTTCTCTTGGGAGCATCTGTAAATTGTTTCCTTGGAAATCCAACACCTGTGTGCCCTGATCTATTCCGTCTGGAATAGTTATAAGACTCGAGTTTATGCACTCTGCAGTTTGCTTTCCCCCTTTCCACATGCACTTGCATGGCGTAGGACAGGCGGAGATCCACCAGCAGCACTGTACTATGAGCAGCGTGACGAGCCACCAGCCAGACATTATCAAAATCCGCCTTCCGATTTTTTAGTTGTCGTGTTGTAATATTCCCTGTTAACTACACCTGATAATTCTGCGTGAATATAAATTTTATTTTCATCACTGTGAGTCGGTCTACTGATATCAAAACATCAAATAAAATAACGTTTTCATTTACGTCATTATTATGTAAGTAAACGAATAATTTTTTATCTTCGCGAAGATAAGGTGTTCTTATTTAGCCTTTTTCCTCTAACAATCGTGCTCATGATGAAAGTCATGGAGTGTATCACACATAATGTCTAAAAAAAATCACTTTGTCACTTTGTCAACCCAGTACCTTCGTCAACGCACGAAGGCAAAGTTCAGAATCCGACCCCTTGTCTTCTCCAACTTCAAGAATCCCGTCCTCTGTTTGGTGCATAGGTTATTTCTTTACACTGCGATATACATAATTTACCTCTTGACACACTGACAAATACACACAGCCGGGAGATTTGCATTTTTTATTCCATAGTGTTGGCTTCGAGCTTACTTTTGTGCCAAAATTGAAAAAATAAAAATGAACATTTTATCACACTAAATTGACTTCTGCTGTGGCACTTTGGAAGTAAGGGGCAGTGAACACGATAGAACCTTCTATTAAGGTCCACTTTCTGGCATGTTAATAATGCTGGACGACAGGTTCAGTGTGTGGCTTTAGTTCGCATTATCGATCGTATAAAGCTGTATGGGCCAGTCTACTGTACATTCACTGTCGGTTTCTCTTCCGCAGTTTTGTCAAAGTAAGCTTGTTCATTCGGCTATATGCACATCTTCCTCTTAATAAGTTAATGTCTCTATTATAAAATTAACACAAATCACGGATTGGAGGAGACATAAGTAGGAAAACTGCTGTTTGTTTGTTACAGAACCCGTATGTCCTTTATCCTGAAGCTTGAGATTTGTGACGTGGGAAAAATATGAATGTCCCGTTTTCTTTGCTGATGAAAGATATGCAGTTTATAATAATTAATTTATTAATTACCATTTTATAATATTGTCTTTAAGCCCCTCACGGGGCGTCAAATATTTTTCAACCGTTTAGAGAATACTCTTATATCTCGGCACTTTATTCGTCATCTTGTTGTCCAAACACATTTCTATCAGAGGTATTTCTTTATCTGATGCCAGGTATCAATTTTGCAATTTACAAGTAGTGACTCACACTCATCTTCCTCTTATATTTCTTTATAAAGACCATCAGATGTAATGTCAGAGAACATTTATTTTTCAGTAAAATAACTTTCCTTTTTCATGTATCATTTTCACCCACACTTCCCGGAAAAATCCCAAATTCACAGATCTCACTCTCTTCATTATTTCAGTTGAAAAGACGTAATCAGTAATTGTCTTGTGACTGCTACAGTAAGGTGTTGTTGTTGAACGTGAATATATTGAGATGTCTCGACTGGATTTATATCTGTTTGAGTTTCCTTGAAATTTTTTATCTCAAACTGCTACTTAGTAGAGATAATGAAGATGGCGTATCACTCCTGGTTTGCGCCAATTTTTGTGCAAGCGTCTTCATTCAAATCCAGCAAAATCTGGATGGAGTTCCGACTGCGTGTCCAAGAACGGATGTAACACGTACTGATCTGAAACAACAAAATTTAAACAGTGAAATGCTAATATTTATCTTCGACGATCAAGCATTAGTAATACTAAAACACAACTCACGAAAGTGGAGGGTTGGAGTCAGGTAACTAAAGTACTTAATAATGATGATGATAATAATAATAATAATAATAATAATAATAATGAAATTATTCTGTTTTATAGATTTTAAAATAATGGCCAAACGTAGTTAGTAGGTATTAATAATACTTTTGTTATATTTTTTAATTAAGGAAGGATTTATAGCCTTTAAAGTGTGTATTGAAAACAGTTTCTCTTTAAGTGTCCTTTATAGATCAATTTTCCATCTATATAATGAAGATAACGCTATAAAATATTACTTTGAACAAATCTGATGTCGCTAATGTCGCTACAGTTCTTTTTAAAAATACTAGTAGATGTAATTTTACTGACGTTTATAGTTACTCTGAGTTTATTAGGATTCAGCATAATATTACTTTTGCAGAACCATATTAATAGAAGTACCTTGGAATGACAATAACAATAACATATAAACTGTTTTAAGCAGCGTGGCAGCACAGAATACTAAGCTTAACAATTAGTAGTCTAAAATTAAAATCATTATGAAATAAAATTGAAAAAATTTCAAATTGCTGTAAAAGAAACCTTGAAGTAGAAGACATTAATGAAGCAATTTCTTGCATAAAAACTTGATGTGAATTTGACGTTCCATCGTTGTTAATATGTGGAAATTAAAAGGCCAACTAGATGCGACAGATTGGTTTCTTTAATGCAAAAAACTTATTGTTCGCTCAACATGTTTCGGACACCATTATGCCAATCGTCAGGAGCTCAAGATTTATACAGATGGTTGCTGCCTGTGGTGCTTGGTGCTTTGGTTTACAGGTTGTTGGTCTGGTGTGGAGCTGTGGGTTATGTGTCCACACCAGACAAACAACCTGCAAACCAAAGCACCAATTACCACAGGCAGTAACCATCTGTGTAACTCTTGAACTCCTGACGATGGGCATAATGGTGTCCGAAACATGTTGAGCGAACAATAAGTTTTTTGCAATAAAGAAACCAATCTGTTGCATCTATTCGGCCTTTTAATTTCCACTTTTTTGCATATTACACTTAAAAATATCATGTAACAAAGAACACAAACATGTACAGAAGATTCATAAGTTAATTTCTTAATTCCAGAATAACATTCTTAAGAATATATCCAGTATCATTCCAACTGGCACCGTCCTGTAGACGTGGTCAAGAGTGTTTATTGGCAAAAGCAGTTCTAACGCACATTTGAGGTCGAAAATAAACATTTATATTAATTTGAAAGGCAAATATTAACATCGCATCAGTGTAAATGCGTAGTACTTTACCTTCACAAACAGATCAAAGTGATCAGTTTAAGATAGAAAGCCATGTTATAGGCGATATATACCTACAGTCACTACAGGAAGAATGTCACATCTCTTAGATTCTCCTTAGGAAAAATAAGGCATTATTGCTTGCAGTACGACGGAGTACCTTCCTACGCCAATTGTACATTAAAAAAAACCCAGTCACCTCTTCCTTGGTCGAAAAGAACGATCATGCTGAACCACAGTACTGGCCACGAGGGTGTTCAGAATTAAGCCATCTGTACTTTATCTGTAGGGACATTGGCACACCCGGTGTGTTAGAAAAGAGGGTGGAAACACAAGGTGCATTTTGGCATTGCAGTCTGTGTAAAGAAAAATACTGAAGAAATGACTTGAGCTACAAATTACTTTGTTCAGTCCCACAGTAAAACGGGTATAAGTGTGTGTGTGTGAGGGGGGGCGTGGGTGGGTGGGGGGGCGGGGACAGACATGTGCAGTCGTTAAAACTGTTTGTACTAATTATGAATATAATTACTGGAAGCATTCACAATAAAGTTTAAAGGTCAAAATGCCAATAATTGATGTCAATATTCCTGTTGTATAGCGTTATTATTTTGTTTGTCAAATTGTTATGAAAGACGTTCTCTAATTAATATCTCATACGAAACTTTCCGCATGCCAGCCACTGTAATTCTCTTATTAAGCTGTTTCACTCCAATTAGACCATTTTTTAGGTGTCTTTCAAACGGCGACTGAAAAATTCCATCTCAGGGCTAACCGACCATACTTGTGCCAAACAATGCTTCAAACAATTCCACTTTCTGACGATGTATTACACAATTCTTCCTCTAAGCGTTCTGTAAAATCTTCCTAAAAAGTCCTGCTACTATTCTAAACATACTGCTGATGTGGCAGAAAATATATAGCGCCCAGTTGTCACTACATTCATTTTAAGCTAGGAGCCAGTTCAAACCAATTCCACACACTCTTGAGCTCAGTAATTCACATGAAGAACTGACAATCCGCACGGACGCCATGAACAGCGCCAAGACATTCCAACACAATTAGCAATGTGTCTACGTGAACCGCATTTAATTTACATTTTTCGGAAAATGTTAACTTAATAATAGTGACCTAAGTGCCCATTCCACTGCCGTTCATTCTTGCAGTCTTGTGGGTATATTGCAAATAGCAGAGTTTCTAGCTGGGTTTCCATGGAAACGATCAACACAGTGACAAAGGCAATACCCTGCTTAGAATAACTTCGTAATGATAAATCGTGTTAATTGCCGGAATATTTAAAAACAATGAATAAAATTGCGTAGGCAATATGCCAATTAATTGATATTAAATAAAATAAAAATAATCAGTGTGATTTAAAAGAGTAAATATTTTAAATAGCAATTTAATATACCAGTTTTATCACTCCAACATTTATGCATCTCTTCATAATTTTACTCTGTCAGGAATTCTGATTCCCTACAGCTGTAAAAGTTGTCTCATGATATCAATGCTGGAGAAAGAGGAGTAAAAGTGCATATGAGTTACAGGCCTATTTGCAAGTGTGAGTACAAATAGACTCGTAATCTGCATTTACTGCATCAACATTAGCATTAAAAATAGAAGAGATTAAAAATCAATTAACCGTAGAGATTTTTAACATTTTGAACCTACATTAATTTCCATTGCTTTCAATTTGTCCAGAACGGAACTGCCCCTATCAACGTAACACTACATTAAGCCATTTTAGGTGCATTCGTAAAATTGTGAAAAGCGACTATTAGCTTCGTCTTGTCTGTCTGTCTGTCTGTCCGTCCGCATGGAACCACTCGGCTGTCACTGGGAGGATTTTCACTAAGATTTATATCAGAGTATTTTCAGAAAATATGTCGAGAAAATTCAACTTTCATTGAAATCTGACAATAATAACGGGTACTTTACCTGAAGATCTGTTTACGTTTATGGTAGTATCTGGCTGAATTCTTACTAAAATAAGAAATATTTCAAAGTTGTACAGAAAATCAAAACATATTATTTTCGATAAATGTTTTCCGAAAATCGTGCCGGTTATGAGATAATGTGGAAAGATATTGTAGAGCCAGACAGGTCACAGATGACAATATAATAAGGTTTATGCGTTTTGTATGCTAGATACCTAAGGCTGCAGACACGAACTCAGAATATGTAATACATATTGATTTGACACGGCAACAATGGTTACGCAAACGTGCCTCAATGTTAAGTTATTCGTACATTGCCCCTCTCTTTAAAAATTGGTTACAGAAGCTTGTTTCTGTATAGTAAAACCTAGCAACTCTAGCTGAACATTTTAAGGTGACATTCTATGCCTAAATAACCTGACATTGTACTATGACACTTGGAGACTGTTTTACGAGCATTAAAAATTTCCGAAATATCCGGAGACGATAGATCAGAATTTATTTCATAAGTAGCTGCGTGTGCCCCAAAAGTGGTGTACGCAAGGTGCCGAAGAGAAAACTCATTGCTTCTGTGGGGAATCAAACACCACCCGTCCCTGCTTAGGCAGTTCCAAAATACACTAATCTTTCACTGCTTTCCGTTGCAGACAAAACGTGAACCTGAAACGGAGTACACCTTGACTCTCTGTGGTCTCTATACTGGAGGTAGTACTAAACTGTTTCTGACGTTTGGCTTGCGATAATTTATGTAATTTGTTGGAGAAATATCAGAAGTTAAATGGTGATAATGATGACGACGGCGATGGTATTGTTGTTTATATGAGATCTTGGGATGTCGCGGAGGTGAATATGGCAGTTACAGCCCTCTGCTCTGTAAAGCCATGTCCTTGAGAAGATATGTTAGTGTTTCCGACATAGTGCTGCCTCTATCGTCAGAGTAAAAAGACAGCGCTTTCTGTCAGAATGTACTTCCTCACATGCCGGTAGTTAGAAGTCTCTTAAGATGGTGACCATGATGGTAATAATAATAATAATAATAATAATTGAAGTCTTAGAGTATTTACATGCTACTTCGGCAGCCTAATGGTCAGTTACAAAGTCATCATAAGTACCAAGAAACAAAAACAAACAAACAAACGAACACAAACTAGACACGAACAAAGCCAAAGAATAAACAAAACCAACTCAATAAAATTCAGTTCGCAGGAAAATAAAAGTCAAAATAAACAAGATTGAAACAGATTGCAATAAATACCGAATACATTTATACCCATGATAACGATGTTTTAATAGATATGAAAATGCCATAGTCAGTGTAAAGCATGATTAATGGAAACAATTTACTGTATAATATTTCACTGCCTGTACAGAGAATATTAATAGCCGACGCGCGACTAGCAGAAGGAAAATGTTTTTCACTTCCGTCTCACAGATTCCGAGTAGGAATCCGAAGACCCTTGAGAGGGAAAGACAATTCGAAACCAGGCTACATTAATAAAAATACGCGTAAATATAATGCCTCTTATCAAGTTATTAATGAAGGTTCAGATACTATTATGGATTGGTGTAATTATGAAGGTCATGGTGGAAGAAACGAATGTAACACAGCTCCAGAAATTCTTTGCAGGCTTTTCACTTTCTTCACAACAGCAGATTTAACACGACTTCAGATAATAAAAGAAGTATTTTAATTTAATTCTAAATATGGTTAAATGTGGTTTATAGACGCAAGTATGCGTGATTTCAAGCTACCGCCACGATGTGGATGAGAACTGCGCTCTTCTTGGCTGTTACGCAGCAAGTAGTGCTAATTCCTTACAATTACTTATCGACGTTTCGAGACAAATTATCGGTAAGGAATTACCACTACTCGCTGCGTAACAGCCCAGAAGAGCGCAGTTATAAAGACACATGTAAATGATTTTTAATTTCGCAGCCTCGTACAGAATTTATAGTATCGGATTGTAATTACATACGATCATTATGAAATATTGACATCCTTAGCGAAAAAAATATATTTGATGTACTGAGTTACGTAGCATACGAAATTTTTGAATATAATGAAAATTCAAGGTTCTAGAAGACCTCTTTCCGGAACAAAAGCATTCAACCCAAAAAAAAGGCGAACAAAAATTAGAAAAAGAGGTTTCTTAAATAACTGCGAAACCAGAGCCACGAGAAAGCATTAAGACATTAATTTGATGAAGGATAAATTCTTGAGAAACAACGTTGAATAAAATAGTACCTGGCATCAGCTTGAAGATGGGACTTAACAGAAGGTGTAATAGAATCAAATTCGTAAAGGTAAATTATATCTTAACAAAATCGTATTACAAAGCATTTAATTAAAATTTAAATTGTGTTAAACATGGCTGTACATATTTAATTTATATAATTTGCAAAAACTATTAGGAATAATTTCGGACTGTAATTGCCGACCGAGAAAGTAATGTCACTTTTTATAAAGATGGTCAGTTTCTACTCTCTTATCCAAGGCTGAGATAAGCTAAGATTGTTGTCTTTGAGAAAGCGTAGAAAGATTTCGAAGCCAGGCTTTGTAATACAGATAAAATGGGTGCCATCCAGTGCGAGAGTCGTGGATTGTCTTAGACGTTTAAGGGCTTATGATATTCGAATCAGAAGAAATCTAAAAATGAAAAATTCAGTGGGTACAAACTGAATGAGAAGAGTTCTGCGCAAGATTATTATTGACAGATCGAAAGTGTTTTGCAAAATCATACGCTGCTTAAACAAGGTACCACCAATACGAAACAGAGTAGAGGTCGACATTTTTCCAAAATGAAAACCGGTATTTCCAAATGTTCTTCGGTGGCGATTTTAAATTATCACAGTTTATTTTAATAAAATAAAGAGTAAGCGTGTTAAATCTACAATTAAGACTGAATTAATAGTGGTTTATACGAGCTTACGATTGAAATGAAATTTATATAAAGTGTCGGCTTCCTTCTTTTTAACATATCTGTAGAAGTGATTTCTGTATATGTGAGAAAGACGAAAAAGATGAACACTTTTCCTTAATCATATATTTCAATTAAATTATCCTCGACAGGTTTCGAACAAATAATTGTTCATCATCAGGAGGTCTGTACAAGCAGCTTACAGTATTTTTCCGTGCATTTTATGAGGAGGCTAGTCCCTGACACGTTACGATTGATACTCATGGAAAAATACTGTAAGCTGCTTGTACAGACCTCCTGATGATGAAAAATTATTTGTTCGAAACATGTCGAGAATAATTTCATTGAAATAAATTACTAAGAAAAAGTGTGCATCTTTTTGGTCTTTATAATGTATATGTATGACGATGCAAGGTTCAGAGAATTTAAAGTGATTCCTGCTTGGCTATACCACCAGAAGAACTAACGTCGAACTGCCTCAGAAACTAGGAAACCAGGGGGGTGTATATACTTTCTGCTTACTCCAAGAAGAAAATCCCTGTTACATACCTTGGACAACAGCGCTGAGAATTGTGACAGAAGCACTAGCGAATGTATTTTCATACAGAGAAGACCAATCATAAGTAGAAAGAAAAATTCATAAAAATGTGCAATGAAAGGAAGCATATATCTTGTATGAATATATAGTATAATTTAATCCATTTAATTTAGGTATTTAATAAAAGATAAGCTAATTTCTTGTGGATCGGGCGCTAGTTGAGGACAAAACTGTACATGGAGTCGGTTTCCAGGTTAACGACAGGTGCAATGATAGAGCCATCTCTTACCGACTTACCGTCTGGCAACATTAAGTGTCGAGAGAGTCCAGCTGGATATGGCAAACAGTTGTCTTTCAGCGGATAAATTAGGCACTTAACTTATAAAATCCGTAATAATTGACTGAGTGAACTTATAGCCCAAGATTCATACAAAGAAAGAAACGTGTTGTGCCAAGGGAAAAAATTACTAATCACTTGAAGAATTTAGGCGTACATGCGAGTGATCTGTTCAAGGTGATGTTCTGCCATGAATTAGCACGCAATGCGGTCTGGATACGGGGGGATTTTTAAATTGAGTTTCTGGTTAAACTTCCACTGTACATTAATACTGAGTGTTTTACCTCACAGAAAAGTGCCATTAAATGTAAGAAGATATTCTTAATGCTCATGGTTAACTTTTCCCTATATTTTCTTAATGTATTTTCTTGTTGACAAATAATAAAGAGGCATGCCTTATCAATGCGTATAAAATATTGAGTTTTGTGTTCTATATTTTTAAAACCCAAAAAAGGCGCTAATCAACGTACAGTAAAACAGATCACAAAACACACTTCAAATCAGGTGACAACTCCTACATATTTCGGCTCCAAGGTGCCATCATCAGTTAGTAGGACTAAGAAGTATTTCAGGCGCTTTTACCCACACTTCCATCATGACAGTTAAAAGTCTTAAAATATTCAGACTCTACATTAGACACAAAAAATATTTGTAAACTTTGCTGTGTGGTGTTGTTGTTACAGCAATGTGGACATACAGTGTTGATGTGTAATATGGAGTTTAACATTTTAAGATTTATAAATCTTATGATGTTTTATGAATTTACCCTTAAATATATCGAATACTATTTCCCTTGCTCTTCCTGTTCACTCAACAGCCTAATGTCCTATTACAAAAACATCAACCTAAATACTAACAATTATAATAGTAATAACTACATTCTTTTTTACTAAAGTGCTCACGCAAAAGCCAAGAGGCCAGTTACTGGACAGCGAAGAAATACAACAGAAAATACAAGAAATAACTAACCAGAATCACAACATACGAAAAATAATGAGAAATTTAAAAATAACAATTATAACATAATTGGTTTGTAGTACTATGATTAGCGTAATTAATTTGAAGATTCATTGAACAAAACAGAATTAACATTTAATGTAACAGTATTCTTACAGATGGCCTTAGCTGCCGAAACGCATCTATTTGGGAAGACAGTTTGTTAAGTTCAGCAGTAAATTTTAACACAGTAATATCTCTGAGATTTTGAGCCGGCACACAAAAACCGAAGGTTTTTAAAAAGGAAGGAAAGAATTTGGACCCGCCGTAGACATTAAATTAAAAAAAGGTCCCCATGTTAGGCCTCCGAGTAATGAAGGTATGAAATTTCAAGTAATTTAGAACGCTAAAGCAGTTGCTTTTTAAGTGCTTGAAAAATGACGCTCAAAATCTATGAAACTTTCCGCTGGATCCGCTCGAGTCTACCGGTAATATAACTGAATTCCACGCAACAGAGGCCTACTCTAACTTTGGTCTAACTGATGTAATTTCTTCTTCTGTGGCTGCACTATTCAAGAAGGACAATTGTCTCCATAGTTGCTCTCCTGCACCCAACCTTATCCAACTGACATTTAGCTTCTGCGCAGTAGCATTAATCCCGAACGAGGACAGAACTCTGCATGATAACAGAGAGTAATCGGAATGTCGTAAGCCAGCGTTTCTCAAACTTTTTTCAAGTGGGGAACACTTTCATTAGTCAGAATGTTCTACGGACCACCCTACACTTGGGATTATCAAACTCATTAGGCCTGCCCTAAACAGTGTTCGAAACATGTTTTTTTAACAGAAAATCCCTCTTTTGTTGCTGAGAGTAGAGTAGGTAGGGT
>JGI20166J26741_10536670_pt1 | contig 15756 bp, 7 predicted proteins | sample TergutCu122P5_FD_26741 | JGI IMG/M metagenome (IMG submission 26741)
GGGGGGGGCAGTACAGTTCATTAAAAGGTATTCATGTGAAGTTTAATTGTACCTTGACGTGGTATGACGGGCTGCAGTCCATCGGTCTATATTTCTTCCTTTAACCCTCACGTCAACAGAGGAAACAAGGTAATGGCAGTGGCGGTAAAATAACTCAAAGGAGATGAAGATGAGCTAGTGAGTGGTGGGGCCTGCCACTCCTTGAGGGCCCCACGGGACCCCATCCCCTCAAACACACCCACTCTTGTGCAGTCCTCGGCCACCCAAATTGCATGTACCGTGAGACTGTCTAATCTCTAGGGGTCATGACGTAGCAGGATGTGGTGTTAATTGCACACTTTACACTTGAACTGATAATATAGGCTATTGTGCATGGTTCTTTTAGCGAACTGTAAATAAATGTGAATTTAAACCTAGGTAAGAGAATGTTTATTGAACTTTTATTAAACTAACAGTGGACAGAGGAGAAGCATGCAAAATGCCTACAGTATTTTAATATTACCCTCTATTTCTGGCTGGATGAAGACGTATATTACAGCTTCAGAACGTCCAGAATGGCTCTGGGCCCACACGGCCTCATATTCGAGGGGTACCTGGGTTGGTCAGGTCGTGAAGATGAACATGTCTAGCGACCAGATGGAGAATGTATGGATGTACACCTCCACTCCCTCATATGTCTTCATGGCGTGAATAGGGGCAACTTTCCCTTTGCTTGTATTCTTGAAGACAAGAAACAAATTGGAAGTTTCAAGTGTTGACGGGAGGATAATATTAGAGCGGATCTGCGACACTTACGTGTATACTATAAGGGTATGTATCGGATTCGTCATGCCCGCGATAGGAATTAGTTGCCAAGTGTTGCTAATATGAAGATTAACTCTCGTACAGCGTAGCGAGAGGGATATGTCTGGACTAGCTTGCAGAGTAACTTCTCTAGACGCACTTTGCTTCGTGCATTCCAGTCACCCGTTACTCACCTTCGAATTCTTTGAACCGAGATAAAAACTTATATGTTGCCATGTCACTGCGTTAACAATTGATGAATTATAAACAGTATTTTATACATCCCTGTTAGCTACAGGTCTATTGTAGTATTTCCATGTAGTAACTTCCATATTTGTGCTACAGCGATTCATCAGTCACTGCCGTCAGAATGAAAGCTTAAACAAATTTGTTACGATCCCCATGTTGATGTAAAATCCACAAACATATTACAGGCCGACAGTGACTTAGTACCTCAGTTTAGAGCAAGGGTTTGCAACCGGCGGGGCTCCGGGTTGTTTCGTGCGGCTCACGGACACAATTGTAAATTATATATATATATATATAAATTTAAAAGAATCGCACAATAATGTACGTGGTTTAGTTTGACATTGTTGTGATTTTTGCACATGAGGCCCGCGAACTATCCCAAAATAACGGCTGTAATCTTTACCAAAAATGTTGGACACTCCTGGCTTAGAGCGGGGAAATCGTGCAGGGTCTGGGCAAAGCTAAGTAGCATGGGTTTTCACACAAAGGCCTTAATTAACATTGTTATAAATCTGATAAACTGTAAGAGAGATAGGCTGCAGTGGTGTAATAGGTAATTTAATGTAATGTCAGTGAGATTTTTTAAAACCATGAACTTTTAATTTAGGAAAGATTATTTGGTGACTTCGGCAGCTTGGGTTTTATTCAGAGGAAATTAAATCGGAAGGGCTACCTGAGGAGAACGTATTAGCAATTTATAGATTGGATAACTTCTTAAATTTGCCTAAACACCAAGGAAATCAAGAAAACCTGGTTGAAGTGACCGGTTGCCGGACCTTCCGTATGCACGCTGACTTATAGCCAGCAGTCGAGTCTTCTGCCATGTGATGTGTCGGTTAGTAAATAGTCCCTGACGTTTCGAAAGATCGTAGTGCCTTCGACCAATGGGCCGCAGGTCTCGAATGTCCAGGAAAAAGCCATAATTGTGAGAACCTCAAGTCTCTTTGAAACGTCTGCTGGAAACAAACCGTCAATGTACTGGAATGACATGCTTTTTCACTGCCTTCCGTTGTAGACAATTCTTGTTAGAATGCATTGCACACAGTAGCCGGACTGGGCCTTGTCGTTTATAATAACCTGGCTTATTGCTTAGACTGTAATCGGCTTTCGTTCCCAGCAGCGGTGTTATCTTCACTGAAAGATGTCAAAATCTCTCAGTACCTTCAAGCAAATATTTAAGTAGCTGTCTGTACATAGTGACGTATTTTTAGTTGTACTTTTGAATTTGGAATGGCAAAGTTAAATAATTCAACGAAGCTAGTCAGTCAAAGAAAATTAGAAACAAACTCTTCTTTCGGAACAGCACCGATATGGGCAAGACACAGAGTACATCCCACGTGACAAGTAAACATCATATGAATTTAAGCGCAATAATTTTGCTAACATTTATAAAAAAAAAAGTATTTTTACGCGTGATGAAAAATCACAAGTTCTTGACATGACATTTAGGGATTTCGTAAGTGGAAACCCCGATTTGTCTTTATGAATTGTTGACCATGAAAACTCAACCATCCGTGCCACTTCTCAATGGATGTGAATAGATGTCTCTGTACAAAGTTTACATGACCTTGTAATATGAGCTCAGAAAAATAAATTAGTTATATTCTTACGTTGTGAGCAAAATATCATTAAGTTACCAAGACGTTATGCTAAACATCAACCTCTTTACACTATAAACAGCAGGTGTCAGTCCAGCCACGAAGCCCGCAACCTAATGACTGAATATATGAAAACATTCTGTCAGATCAGGGCTATCGCAAATCTTGTGAGAGGGAAATGTATGAGTTTGGGGTAATGGTGGAATGCTTATTACCAACGGAAAGCGAAGAGCCTCAAAAAAGCCTTACCTAGTGTTATCTCCCTCGCCACTAGTTTCTTACGATATTACCGGGATTGGATCCAAGACCCCTTGTGAGAAGCAGACTCTAACAGCACTACGAGAATGACAAAAATATAAGAATAAATTTCCACCTCATCGTCTTTGTGTCATTTGGACGGCAGGTTGGAGGCTGAAAACTGAGCCAGAAATATTAAATTGATATTTCGTGCAAAAGGGGCCTGGGGTGGCGTAGTGCTTAAGGCGCTGCGCTACAAGTCGGAGGATCCCGGGATCGATTCCCGGTGGTGTCACTGGATTTTTCAGTGACATATTCCTTCCGATCGTACCATGGCCCTGGAGTCGACTCAGCCCCTAGTGAAAATGAGTACCAGGAACATTCCTGGGGGTAAAAGCGGCCGGTTCGTGAGGCTGACGACCTCACCACCTTTATGTGCCGAATGTCATGAAAATCTGGGAACCTAAAACTCCTGGAAACCTCTGGGCCACACCGGGCCTGTTACGGGACTCCTTTACCTTTACCTTTATTTCGTGCAAAAAGTTACCGCAACGCGTTGTCAGTAGTTGCAATCTCTCGCCCTATAACAGATAGAAAAATTGTGCATAACAAATAAAGTTTTCATAGAAAACAAATAAATAACTTTAAAGTGCAATATCTTGGTTGCAGTAGAAGCTTTTGCAATTAGGATCCAAGTCCGATTGAAACTCCTTAGTTTTTATTGTTTCATATCATGATATGTTCCTATACTTCCTCGTTTAAGTTTTTTATCGTGTTCTTAGAAACGGCAGCTGTCACGAGTTGTCCCCGGGATGCAGGTTTGCTGCGCAATAAAGCTGCCATGCTCAAGGATGTAAGAGACAGTATGTACATCTGACAGCCTTGGCAGTTCAGTTACAGGTCAGACTCCAATTCGGGATATACGTCGTATGCGTACCAGAGATCAGCTGTGGTCAGCGAGTGTAAATCTAGTTACATATCAGGACACCAATTTAAAATCTGCTACGATTTCTTCCTACCGAAAGAAATTTACAGTCATTCTGCTTCTAATTACAGGATTTCTGGGTCATATGTATTGTCTTGTATTCTGAAAAGAAGACAGTGCTTCTAAAACTGGCTCTTTTTCTGTGAATTCAAACATGGGAAGACATCTACGCGGTTGGTTCCTGTTCAAAGTACTGACCGTAATCACTGGACAAATTTTGATCTATTGTTGTGTTTTTGCGTTCAGTTTGGCAGCGATTACTAAGTGACAATTGGAGCTGGGTTTGTGAAAAATTGTGTGAAGATCGATTTTAAACATTCCTGTGAATTACGAGATGTGAGGCACACAGGCACTGAGTGTGAATAATAAATTCTTATAGGGGTTGACGCCGTGCGATGTTTCTTTTTAGATACAAGTACGTACCAACATTTCGGAAGAAATAGCTGTCTCCGACACTTCGTTACCTCGCTCTTAAATTACACGGTATCATATTTCAGAAGACATTTTCTTGATACCTGCAAATTTTGTATGAGACATTTTTTAATCAACAGGTACCAGCGTAACGACACACAGAAATTGTATGTTTACAGTCACACAAATTGAATGTAGACTTAAACTAAACAAATTAAATTTCATGTGGTTAAAGTTCCAAGTGCTATTTACATTAAGTCAGTACAGGAATTCAGTTTAGCCTCCATCAGATGTCCACCTGCTTAAGCAGAATTCTTATTAAGGTGATCCTTACAGTACAAACGCATAGCCCGGTTGAAGTAAGGGGTTTAATAATGATATTAATTAATAATGATATTAATGAAGCATTGTTATTTGATATGTGGATACCAAACTGTGATATATTATAGAAGATATAAGCCTATTTTCGTAGTGTTGGTAGTTTTAAACTTCGGTTTTGAATGGTTCTCGTCCTACGCAAATAATAAGTAACCCTTCTCTCAGCAATTCAGCTATACACTCATTTTATTGAAAGGAAGAAATAACAGGGCATTGGAGATGATGGTATAATAATTTGCTTTCTTTATCAGCTAGTTTAGACACTATTATTTACGCGATCAAATCTAAGAGGATAGTTTGGGCGGGGCAAGTAGCACACACAGGCGAAATGAGAAATGCTTAGAAAATCTAGTCGCTAAATCTAAAGGGAAAACTTTGTTTACATAGACATAGAGAGAGGGATAAACGGAACCGAAGGTAATAATTCTGTATTGGACTAAAAGTGTGAGCTGCACATTTGTCCCAAGAATAAGGTGAACGGGGGGAATCATTTGGACAAAAGTAATGAAATTTCGTACATTGAATGATGATCGTTTTTGTTTTAAACCGTCTAGGGGAGGGGTGTACACATCCTAGCAACAGTTCGCAGTGACAACCACAATTTTTACGATGTGGCTTATAATTTTGAGGTGGCCTCTAGATTAAAAAAAAAAATGTGCACCGCTGATCTTGGGTACACATATTTTCTGAGGTTCCGGAAGAATGTCCTGCCTCCATTTTCAGGTTGATTGAACGAAGTTAAATTGTGTGCTGCAACAATACAGCATTAAGAATTCGGTGTTTTTAGCTCATAGACAGTATTTTCGGTTAGGCGTGAATGTAATTTTGAACATGTGCATGAATTTCAGGATTCAAAGGGTTGGTAAGAAACGGACAGTCGAAATTGGAGTGGGTGTATAGTCGGCATCTTTACACAGGTTAATTCCTACATTTCCTAACAAGGTATTTGATAATCGTAAATTTTGCCTTGCTAAGTATCAGTATTTATGACATTAACAATATTCTTATCTTGCAATGGGATCCGTTTACATGCACCCATAGACTTTCTAAACTCAGAATGATGGTTCGACCTTAGAGAAGAACAGGAATTTAACTCAAAACATCTTACGTCAAAATGGCGCAGTGTGTAGGCATATTTTTTTTCATATAGTCTTCCTGCTTTTCAGTTCGCAAACAACAGTGTCTTTCACTTGAGCATTTTACTCGGCAGACTTGTGGATTCCCAGAATGTTCTTCCAGGATATATTTTTTTTTATCTAGAGCGAAATATTAATGTTGTAGCAATTTCTTCTTACTTTCTGGGAATTTTCACACAATACGGGTAGCGTCTATACTTTTCATGACAAAGTGCGTCATGTGCGTGCTTTAGGTGCAGAGGAAACCCTCGGAAGCAAAGAACCCTTGAAGGAGACTATGTAGAGTTCAAATATAATTAAATTAGTGTCACGTTGAAGACGAAGCGGGATAGCGTAGTCAGTTTAGTGACTAGGCTATGGGCTGCAAAACAGAGAAGTCATGGTTCGGTTCCAGGCACGAGTAAGAGGGAAAGAAGTTTCTCTCTTCTCCAAAGCGTTCAGAGGCCCAACGAGTCTCCTACGAAATATATTTTTACTGATATCCCATGACAGATTTTGAATGACTGTGACAGTGTGAAACTTCTATTGTCTGGATTGCTCCTATGTAGTTTGGGAGTAACTTCGCTAATAATTATGGGAGACCCCGACCTGTTGTCTACACCACTGCATGCACACATACACACGCAGATTAATGTTATCTCAAGAGCTTAACTTTTTCCTTTTTAGGAAGTAACTATCTTGTACACGAAAGTAGAGACATTGGTAGACCATGGGCACGCTGGACTGAAGCTGGGCGAGGCTTGTAAGTCTGTTTTGGGGAAGTATAATAATAATAATATAAATGGAAATTCGTGATTGATACACTGTACACATTTTTAGATTGACTTCAAATATGCCTCTATGGGTTGGACATGTAACTGATCGAAGATAAACGATATCCCAGAATTTTGGTGACACGTTTTGTTGAAATGGTCGATCCCAGTGTTCGCGCGGTCTAAGGCGTGGGGGTGCGGCCACTCGTTTATTGGGATTGTGGGTTGGAATCCCGTCGGGGCGTGCAAGCTTTTCCCTCGTGAGTGTTAGTGTGTTTTGTCAGGTAGAGGTCTCTGCGACGAGCTGATCACCCGTCCAGAAGAGTCCTACCGATTGTAGCGCGTCTTTGTGAGTGATCTAGAGACCTCAAGAATAAGGAGGTCATGGCCCGCTTTGGGCCGCAGCGCCACTGGGGAAAAATTTGCTGAAATGAAAATCCGCAAATTCATAGATATTATTAAACTATTTTTAATTATGTATGCTGTGAGGATTTGAAAGTTTACACCCTATTCGGAAATAATGCTAAATTGTATATGAAGATTTTATTTCAGACAGAAAGTTGAGGATGTTAATGGACCTTTGTGACAAAGCAAAGAAAAGATGTAGATTTGTTCGGTTGAGGACTGTAACTTTCTCTGCTACCTTTTAAAACAAACAACAAGATCAGTTTTGCTAAACAAAAAAGGGAAACAGGCCACAAGAATTGACGGTGACCTCAGCTTGGGCAGTGTTGTGTACCTGCACACCTTGCCTGTTATCGCCCACCCAAAGTGCTGCCAACATATTTCCTTGTAGCTCTTGGAGGGTGGGTTTTGCCTTATCTGGGAGGGATATCATAGCATTAACCCTAGTCCGCTCCTCCAATTTGCAGCAGTTCAGCCTTCAACCTGGATGGGAAAAGCAAGACACTTTATCTCCATGAATTACTACAACTCACCTCGTCATACTGGCTAATTTGTTGGACAATTATCTACATTCCCAACTAGACTCCATTTATTTTTTCTTTCACCTAATGTGTTAGTGTCACCTTCGTCCCTTAGCGACGAGATTAAGTGAATGAGGTGATTTTTCAGCATTAACAGCAACTCCCTGTTTGTCGAAACACACACAGCAATGTTATAGTCTGCACTTTTGTTGCTACGTTCATGGGAAAGCGGAGATCCTTTATTTGTTTGGTTTCGTATTATCGTAGCTTAAGCTTATGAGGATACTGTCGAAGAGTAAGAGTGATGTAGGATACAGGCATAGAAAGATTTAAAAAGTTTTAATTCTTCATAAGATTTTAAAGCCAAAGATAAAGAAGAAAACGAACAAGATTGGGGAGGGGGGGGGGATTACATATACTGCATTTATTACAGTAGAACTGGTAGAAAATTACTGTCCTGAAGGTCTCCTGGCAATGCCCGCTCGTCCTGCTGGTCAAGCTTTATTGAAAATGTAGAGCAAATTTATTCCTGTTCAAGTTATGACGGTACAAGGATGGCGCAACGTATTCCTCAGCTGGGCACTAGATGGAGATGGGTGGTTAGCTTCACGCCCTGGCCAGTTTACCCCCAGAAAAAGATAATTACCAGGGAGAGGAACTTGAGGCTTGAGGAAATAATTAAGTCGAATTCAGTTCAATTCAGTAGGTGTTTATTGACATGCAGTCTCAACAGCGTTAGTGTCATTATAAAGACAACACAAGAACACAAATACAAAACACAAACAACACAAATACATAAAAACGGAACACTAAAACACAACAAAAACAATAATATGTTGAAATTAAGATGATAATTATACTAATAAAACTGCTGGTCTTAAATAAATTTGGTTAAGAAAATTAGATCATAGCACGATCCCGACGTAATGTGGAACAAAATAAATTGCGGTGTAATGCTTGTCTTTAAACTTCTAAGTACAGAATTAGCGGCACAAATCGAATGGCAAGTATTGGAGTGGGATTGGAAATAAGAGAATAAACCCAGTAAGTTGTTCCTGCAACGTTTGTTTTTCTTATAAACTTGTGCAGTTGATGTAGTCTCTTTTCACAATTTAAACGCCACCAACCAAGTCACATTAATGCACACGTGTACACATAAATAAAATAAAGAATTTTAAGGTCACGTCATTTGTGAATGGAGGGGGGGGGGTTAACACTTTACTCAAATTACGGTATGCAAATGCATAAACATATTTTATATTTAAGTAACAGACAAATTCACACACAACGGGATCTGTGTGTCGGGTGAACTTGGTGGGAGGTCTGCGCAATAGTTGTGCCAGCAAGTTGAGAGATATTGCAACACACTTCACTGACATTTTATGGGACTTATAGGAGGAAATGTGTTTATACAAGCATTTTTATATCGGAAATATAAATTAACAGACGTTTATAACATCAGGCATAACTTTTTAACACTCTAAAACACTTGGCAAGCATTAATGCTGCACCATCTGCTGACATGGTGTGTGTTTTACATGTGATTTCTCACGAGTAGGTTGATGACGCCCCTAATTTCATCCTCTCTTTCTCTTTCTCTCTCTCTCTCTCTCTCTCTTTGTTTCTCCCTCTGCTGGTAGCTCGTATAAGGTGCCCTTTAGCTGTTGCGTTCTATTGCGTCGTTTAGGATTTTCACTGGAACAGTCAGTTTCTCCGTCTTACCAGATACTCTTGCCTATCCCGTTAAACGGAAGGACGTAGACCGAGAATGTTCGACAGGGTATTGAGAAACATACTGGGACTTAGGTGAAACGAAGTAACAGGCGGCTGGAGAGAATTGCATTAATGGGCGGGGCATGTTGCAAACATGAGAAAGAAGAGAAATGCATGGGGGCGGGATAGCCTGAATGAAAGGAACCACTTGGAAAACCTAGGCATAGAGGGGAAGAAGGTATTAAAATATGCTTTGAAGAAACGTGATACGAGGATGCTTGCTGGAAAGGTATAACTCAGGATAGGGATCTGTGGCGAGCTCTTGTGAACACGGAAATTAACCTTCGAGTTTCATAAAATGGCGGGGAATTTCTTAATTAGGTGAAAGCCTTCTGGATTCTCAAAGGCGCTGCTTCGTGAGTTAAGACACCTGATGCTGTTAGATGGTGGGATATATCACAAGACAGATCACGTGCTCACGGCGGTGCCAAGATTAAGGGCTTCTGGGATGTGACACCGTGAATTGTGGTAACTAGTACCATCTTTCGGAGCTCCTTCCTGCCTCTCCCCAACCAAATGTTTCTCCGAAACTACCAAACTACCTGGCTGCACATTTTAAAACTTCAGTGAGTAAACTCCCTCTTTAGGGGCTAATAATCGTTTTTTGACCAAGAAATCCCCTACGTATGACGGAGCATAAACGTTTATCATGAAAGTGCGTCATTGATCCCTATTATGAGCCATAAGGATCCAGTCACGCCCCTCTAGTTCACGTAGTTTAAGTATTTAATGTCTAAATGTGCCTCACTTGTCGTCTCTTCCGTTCCGGTTCTCCAACTAAAATTTTGTATGTATTTGTCATCTCTCCCATGCGCACAACACATCCCATCACTCTCCCTCCACCCTCGAAGGTAAGATATTCTTCTCAGCACCCTGTTCTCAAACTGCATTTTCTTGTACCCCTATGCTACAGGGAGTTATGCAAATATTCCCTGTGGATGCCCCATACAATTTTAGGAACTATACAGAAGAGAACCACCCTCTCACAGAACTGAAAAAAGCAAAAAGATATGTCACTTAGAACTTAAGACAGACCACGAATGTGTGTATCACGGAACATTGGCGACAACCTATGACTTAGTTCGTTACAAAGAATTTACAATTTACGAATAGGTATGTCGGGCAAAATATGTGCAAGTTAAGGAAAATGTAGGTGACAGAAAACATGGGACAGTTTAGCAATTAGTATGTCACTGAAAATGTCACAAGTTAGGAGCACAAATGTTATGAAGATATACGAATTATTTCTGTGAAAACAACCATCCAACGATATGCCCAATATCAGCAAAGTTATGTCTTTTAAATAGAGCAGAGTGGAATACAAGATCAATATTTGTAACCATTGTCGACATTATCTACCAAGGCTTCGCCTGTTCGCTGGTCCCGGATTTTTCGTCCCTTTTAATATTATTCGGATGATAAGATCAAGAAGAATGAGAGTGGCGAGACATGTAGCACGGATGGGGAGATGAGAGGTACATACATAGTTTTCGTGAGGAAGCCTGAGGATAGGAGGCCAATTTGTAGACATGGGCGTAAATTGGAGGATAATATTAAAATGGACCTTCAAGGAATAGAATGGGCCCGGGATAAGGGCATGGACGGGATTTATCTGGCTCTGAACAGGAAGAGGTGGCGGGCTGTTGCAAATACGGTAATGAACTTCGGGTTTTCCTACAATGCGGGGCATTTGGTGACTCGCTGCGAACCTGTTAGCTTTTCAAGAACGATTCTGCTCCCTGGAGTGGGTGTGTAAATTAACTGATAATTTAGGACAGGGGTGGCCATAACGCTGCTCGTGCAAGTTGTCGGTAAAAATAATATTCCGGTAGTCTGCATGTGTACGAAGCTGACTGCGACAGCGTTGTACAATATTTTGTAAACAAATGAGACTCCCAAAGAGTAGTTTGATGAACGGAAACAAAACGCGCTCGCATATGGGAAAAAATATTTTATTAATGGACGGTTCTTTTTCTAGTTGCATCCTAGTGCGCGGATCCCGGATTCATTATTCTGGCCATCCCTGATTTATGATTTCTCATGGCAGTCGTCTGTGTTTCAGACTTTTCAAAAATTATACCACTAATTTGTATTAATCTTTTTTCTTCTTCCTCATCTCACACATATTTCATTTCTTTCTAGTGTATTCATTTCCTGTTTTATCCTTTCCAGTACTTAAATTAAGCACTTCTATTATTTCACCTTGTGGGTTATATTTTACCCATATTTTATAAAAAGGGATTTTCAATTACCGAGTAAGTTATTCCAAGCGTTAGAGCTTCGTCAAATACGGGTATATTTGGTAAATAACGGTGCAAGTCTTGGTCCAGAGGTTGTCTACCCTACCTTAGATTTTTCGTGATTTTCCGCAATATCCTAAGGCGAATATCGAGGTAAGGCCTCAAACAGGCCATGACTATTTTTTTCCACGTCTTTTCCAAATTATGCAGTAATCACCGCACCACTTTGCATGGAGCTGCTGGTCGCTGTGGAGAACCACTCCACCGCTTCCGAGAATTGAACTTCAAACCTCCAGTCGTCCAGCTTGTGATAGAGTGAGGTATCCAACTGAAGGATACTGCTAAAGCTTCAGACAGTCTTCTGAACAATATGGCAGGTTTGAATAAAAGAGAAAGATGCAAAGACAAAGAAAGAGAGTTTGATAGGAATCAGCTCGTACCAGCGCACCTGGTCCATGGAATGCAACACAGCGAGATGAGAGAGAGAGAGAACACCTCACCTATCCGATGTTTACGATTGAGCCGTGGAAATACACGGCCTCACTTCAACACTGGTCTAACTCCAACGATACTGGTTACATAAGAAACTGATGAAATCTGCGTCGGGCGCCCAGTGGGCCGCGGTTCAGGTGTGGCTCTCAGAAATCACTGGTTGGGTTAATCGATTTGTTCTTTAATCGTTTATGTTTGTATTTACTCGAATTATTTCTTTTCTTTTGGCGTAACATCCCCAAGTGGGCCGGCCGGGGTCTCCTAATTCACGAGGTTTCTAGATCACACACAACGACGCACCACAGTTGGTAGGACTCCTCTGGCCGAGGGATCAGCTCGTCGCAGAGACCTCTACCTGACAACACACAACACTCACAACATACAAACATCCATGGGATTGGAACCCACAGTCTCAGCACGCGAGCGGCCTCAGACCTACGCCTTAGACAGCGCGGCCATTGGGACCGGCATTTACTGGAATACTGCTTACAAATTCACAGACGTATAGAAAATGTAATTCATCTCTTAAATACAAAATTTAATGAAAAGTATAAAACGGCTGGTATTATTGCAGTTTTCCAGTACCATTTTTATCTTGTTCTCATAATTTTGTTCCATCGGAATTTCGCAATGCTATTTGGAAAATTTTTTAATTAAATATTTAAAGAACGGAGCCACGTTCATTAATATTACCAAATCTAGAATTTAACATAGTGACCATACATATTTAGTAGGATTTTGGTAATTAAGAGCAATGGATTCCCCAACCAATAACACTGAATTAATTTCTGTATAAGGGGAGAAACCGTGACTTACTTTTTGGTTAGAAACTGCATAGAAACCGAATTTTAAAATACCACTTTAGTGAATTTTAGGTGTCAAGGGGTGAAAATTTTATAGCAAGTGTCCTAATCTGAAAATACTAACATTTTCCATTAATAATAATTTCTAAAATCTAAACATTTTGAAACACCTACTATCTTCCGTTAACAGATATTCGAAAACTGAAACCGAGGTTTAATTTTGATAGATATTCTCCAAACAAAGAAAGTTGTAATCTTATTGCTTTTCAGTAAATTTTTATGTAGGGGATATATATATATATATATATATATATATATATATACCCGTAACCCTGCTTTCACGTTGCAAGTAATCTGTTTATAATTAATGCAGTCATTCACATGTTGAAATACGGTTGGTTTTACAATTAATTTTAATATTAATTGACTGGGTTTAAATAGATTAATTTCGGAGCGTGGAGGGAAGAAGTCATTTATTAGATCAAGGAGTAGATAGTTGACTAATAGAACAAATCTTTAAAGACACTGGCTGGAAAATATAAAGAACGCGTATCGTGGTCGGGACAGAGAACACGACTGGGGCAAGGATGACCAAAGCAGAAATTTTATTTTTACTAATGCAGTCAGCGTACAATGATTACAACATTTATACAGTTCGTTACCTTTTCATAAACGTGTAATTTTTTAAACTCTCTGCACCATGGTTTCGTAACTTTAAGGCTGGTTGAACGTTAAGTTTAATGTACAAACGTGTAAGACACTCTCACAACTTTAAATGTGATCAGGAATACCTAGGAGTGTTACTTTCTCGAGCCACAATCTAAACGCCGGAGCTCATACTAAAAGTCACATTTATCACTCAGGAATCACAGTTGAATGCAGACACCTCGAAAGGTATGGCGATGCTGCAGTTTTCCTGCAATATGCAGGGCGACCTTTACCACGAGTTCACTCTGGAAGAGCACAGTGCCAACCAAACCCTCTGCAAATTCTTCTTCGCTATCTCAGAGAACCTGTCTACTCTGTCTTCATCTTGGGAATCCGGAAACCAGCTACTCCATCATGACAATGCACCAACTAGAGGAACTAACAGTTTCTCTGTTACTAGAGAAATTCCCCGCAATTTATGGAACCCGAAAGTTCCTTACCGTGTTCACAATAACCCGCAACTTATCTATTCTAAACTACTGTCCACGTCTAAATCTGAGACCCTGTGAAATATTTCTTGATGTAGTTGTTAGCGTCTTTCCCAACCGCCAAGCTGGAGGACCACCCCTTGTCGCTTGCCCACAACCGCTTAATCAATTTATTCTCAGTTTTCCTCCATATTCTGGGGCCGTCTCTTCCATCCGCAACCTAAGGAAGCGTTAGGACATGGTTACAAGGACCCACTTACCATGCCATGTAGAATAATACATTATATTAATATTATTATGTAGAGTTTCGCTACATGTTTCGTCATTTATATCATACCTTCTGGCGAATATCGTTTGCCGCCTATCGTATGCATAATTAATTAAATCAGTTTTTGAAACAGTTAATGAAATAATAAATCTAAAACGGTAAAATTTCATGAGGTTGAGCTCTGTGTGAGGTCATTCGTCTCGACTGCCACTTACATTACATATCTTTGTTAATGTGGACGTTTACTGCTACTGAAGAATTGTCAGTACTTAATAAACGCCAGTGATGATTGTTGGAGTCCTGCCTATCTGAGTGTGGTGCTCTAATTTCTATTTATACCTAACGTCTTTTGTTTTTTGTCATGTTTATACGCCTCAGTTTTTATTACTATGAATTTTGTGTTCAACGCTAATGTGATTTAATTCCTTATTGCTTTGTTATGATATGTTGTCGCCGGTTTCATTTTGTTCCCTTAAGGACGGCAGTTTCGGACTCGGTATTACTGTACCCACACAACTTCCCTAGTCTTCAAATGGGGATCCTAATTATTACTGCCCTCGTGAGTGAGAACCCTCTTAAAGTGACATTCTCCAGCTAGCAGAAGAGGGGGAGGGAGATTAAGGCGGTGGAATTTAAGGTAGTCGAAGGAAAATGCCTGCAGGAATGCTTCCAGTAATGGTATGACTGTTGACAGAAATACGTGACAGGGAGTACTTGACGTTGGTGCGGAATAAAACTAGCCATGTGATAAGTAAGCTCACATGAGCAAAGACCACCAACTTTTTTGACTTTACGATTCATGATTAAGGGGGATGGCCAAGCCTTTTCCAGCTCTTATCAAAATTATATCGAAAGCTGACAATAAAACAGAGGGGCCAGCCATCCTTGTAGTACCAGTATCACTCCATGTGTTGGAAGTCTTCAGGACAAATTTTCAGTGGTGTTGCAAGAGGTGCAGAAGGTACTAATTTCGTTTGTGATAGGTTCCCTTAAAGATGAATTCAGTTATTTTACGTTTAAAAATAACAGACTAAATAATACAAGGTTTATTCTTTGGGAAACTGCAGTTCTCTCTTTTCAGGGTGGAACAGCAAAATTGTAAAGGTCTCTTCAATTACATCCCTATCAATTGGTTTCAGATTTTAATATAAACACCACCTGTTAAATTTGGTGTCATTTGATATCTGAATCGTTGCCAGTTTGTCGCTGTATCTAATTTGCAAGAAAATTGGAATTCTTCTAGTTATTCTTCGTACTGGAATTGAAAGACGTGTTCGTAATATCAGCTAACAGGATCCGATAAAAGTAACACCGTGCGGTGAAGACATAGATTCGAATTATTGCCTGGATTTGAACTCTGGCCCTTCAGACTGTAGTCATACGTGTGTAATTCAGTTACGAATGTTGTGCATTGTATAGAGCAGAGAAAGTTAACTCAAGATAAAAATTACTGACTTGTTTGTGGGAGGTCCGCATTTCGTATCAAGACGGATAACCGGTCCTGTTTGGTATCTTCAAGAATTTCCTCAGTCCTTCCGGACAAATATAGAGATATTACTCCAAACCAAATCAAGACCTCTTCCTTTGAC
>JGI20166J26741_10537781_pt1 | contig 15750 bp, 18 predicted proteins | sample TergutCu122P5_FD_26741 | JGI IMG/M metagenome (IMG submission 26741)
TGATTGTAATGAATGGAGGACAGAGAAACGGCACGAATGCGCAAATATGGGGAATGTAAAACGACTCGAATTATGATGGCAACTGTACCGCACGTCACTTCCGGTTTGGGACTTAGAAAATTTCATGCTGATGGATTTTTGTTGACATAAGTGTACATGAATCTGACAGTCATTCTTCATTTTTACATAAACACACTGTGTGCATGATTCTAGAATGTCTACGCCACAGAAATGTAAACAAGCTGGCTCATACACATTTTTATATTGCACCACTGCAAAAGTTACCACAATAATGTATGACAACTGATCGGTGATGCATAAAAAGCTGACAAGGACCAGGGTAATAACACTGAGTTTATCCTGACAGATTTTCCTCCTCCTTTAAGACTTGCTTGTATGTTTGCCTCATTGTTTACCATTTCAAATTCACAAATGTAGGTGGGACAGCTCAGCTGTTTTATGCTACTCGCTGAATGACCAATGAAATAAGACAACAAATTTTCTCATTTCTAAAATGTCCAGAGCATGGCTAAAGCCCCAACCTCCTATTCAGTGGCCAATAGGGGGGGGTTCCCCTCCTCAGGACCAAACCAGTAAGGACATGAAGCTGACCACTCACCCCCATCTAATACCAATGTGAGGGACTCTTCCTTCACTACTCCATTATGCCTTCCAGGCACAATGCTTAATCAAGTGCAGCGGGAAAATTATCTTTAGCTTTACAACTGCAACACTGCACTAAAATTAAGAAGTTTATACACATATTCATTGTTACATGTAACCAACCTCTTAGATTAGTGTTATGAATATTCATGACATCTTTAACAAAAATTATACTTCCTTACACTGTACCAATATATCATTTTACTTGTTTCATTTTAGTGTCTGGTCAGCTGTTGTATGTACAGTAACAGACAATCTGAATCACACCCATTTTCATTGCACCTGTGACACACCTATGCTAATGAGTCCCACCATCATAAATTCACTATTATTAAACTCCCACAAACCTTTCTCATTTGTGCGGACAAAATATGATAGTATGAGGCAGTTAAAGTATTATTTTAAAATTAATTCCCTTATGGATTCCTGAACACTCACTGGTTATACTGAGATCACCCCAAAATATTCACTCTGTTATTTCCAAAGTGATTTATGTGTAGGTTCTAACTAGCAGCAACAAGATCTGTTGCAGTGTTAATTTCTCATGCCATTACGAATTCTTGTTACGATACAGTCATATATCTACTTGTCTCTAAGAAGTTCTGAAGGTAGTTTTACATGAACATACTTCTTAAAACATCCTCTGGCAAATATGAAAGTCTAATGATTACATTATATTCCATGAAATATGTAAGATGACAACCAAATATCAAACTAGAACTCTGTAATCAGAGCTAATGCATATTAACAAATGTCTCCACAGCAACAAATTACAAATGTTCAATGACAAGCATGCCACATCCAATTCCTCTAGGAAATTAAAATTTCAAGTCATACCTTCATCTTCAACTTCCGTCTCCGATTCGTCCAAATTATCTTCTACCTCCTCTGCACTGCCCCCACAGCCATATTTTGCAATAAGATCTTCAATACTCATTTCATTTTCAGCCTGTATAGAAAAAGAGGGGACAAAAAGAGACGTAGTGTTACACCAGTCGCTGCTGCTTCCTTTTAGATAAATATCATTTCTATCTGGAAAGAAAACTGTTTAATTACCTTGCATAAATGACCTATGTTTCCCCCGACAGGTACATGCACCAATCTGTCTGAACATGACACATGCATTTATAAGGGAAAAAATTTACTGTACCCCACACACATACAGATACAAGTGTCTCATTCGCACCCACATGTAACTGTGTGGTGGAACTGGGGAATTAACACAAGGAACATCTGCAATCTGAAATTACCAAAATTCAGGTGTTGACGGATATGAAGCACCCAAAGATGGGGGGTAGAGACAGATAAATTGAACTCCATCAAACAAGTCACTGATGTTGAAGTAATCAGCTAGAATAAAGGGTGTATTGTCATGTGGTGTTCTCAGCGCACTGTCACGCAAATAATAAACACACCAGTCAAAACGGATATGTAGCGTGGTGTACATAATGTACTTGTTGAGTGTGAAACCTCTGGCCAGTATAATATGCCACTTATTGTAAAAACATTCATCTGTGCTAAAAACTGCTAAGTCATGTATACTTGGTGTGGGCCATACTTAATATATTTCAGACAGGACACTACATATGGGAACCTCTCATATGCATAAACAATTAAGTCTTACAAGAAATATAAGACCACCACATTTAAAAGGCTTGGATGAGAAATCTTCTTACACAGGAATATATCACATGAATTCCACTGAATGTTACGGTCTTTATTCTGAAGAATAATACTTCCCAGTGCCAGAAACATGAGCACATAATTAATATGTTTAAAACTGAACAGGTATGTTCTTGTTCTTACCTGAAGGTCCTCCAGTTCCTTCTTGTGATCAACCTTCCCTTCAACAGCCTCCTGTTCTTGGATTGTTTCTTCATCATCAGTTGAATCCTTATCTGATGCTACAGTGAATTCATCATCATCACCTCTACTAGACACATCATCACCACCTTCACTTCTCTCACTATCCAACAATTTGTCACGGTTTTCCAAATAATCATCTGGCAGCTCCTTCAACAAATCTTCTAAGGGAAGTTCTGATTCTCTCTTCAGCATTTCAACTTCTTCAACGTGTCCTAACACACCGAAGTCTTCTTCTGCCTTAGCTATTGTTTCTTCATCATCTGTTGAGCTCTGATTGGGTTGAAATTCATCTGCAAATTTTAAACTCCCATGAGCAATATTACCTTCTTTACAGAAGAAAATAAACAAGATCATAATACAGGCATGTCTCATTTTACACCAGACTTACATTCCTGAAAAATTCGTGCAAATTGAACACAAAATTCCCACTTAAAATGGAGTATTTCCTGGGGGTTATGGGGCTGACCTCATCCTATATAGTGTATGACTTTATCACTAGTGGGCCTACTGATCTGTAGATTATACAGTATATATACATTTCTATATAATATATTTATTTATTTCTAATGCAATAAAAATGTCACTCACATCTATATGGTTCATTCTGATAAAACTGGCAGTTTAGCTACACAAACACATTTTTCCTTACCACTTTCTGTAATTGTCAGCATTATCACAAGCTGTAACTATGCTAACTATAAGCAAATCTAACATTACAGCATGTCAAAAATTCGTTCACCTTTTCCCTGTCAGCTTATTATGTCTAACTTCTCTTCAATAATGACTTCTTTCACCAATTTTTCACTTGCATTGAACCAGGTAATGCACATTTGTATTTCTCACTCGTTTTGGTAATAAAAGCCAGTGCTACTATCGGGGGAACCACATCAGCCGTGCAATAATATAATCAACATAGTCAATCCAAACATATGACTAATGGTATGACAGTCACTTAACTTTCTGCTAGCCGCCAAACACATGACAAGTGTGACCACAGATTGTCTATATCAAATCATCTTAAACCAAAAACTGCTGTGTATCATCTACACCAAATTACATTAAACCAAAAATTATCGCGCAACTCTGAAAAGTGGTGTAAATTTTCAAGTCACACTGAAGGGTTACTGTGAAGAGATTAAAAAAAAACCAACAAGACCTCCCTGTATATGACTTCTAGCTTCCACGATGTCTAAATTCAATAAAATCTTCTAAGGCTCTCAGGTTCATCAGGTGGTAAAAGTGAGGCAAACATTTCAAGAACCAAACTCATGTCTCCCAAATCACAATTACAGCATGAATTAACATCTAGCGTTCCCAATTACACATCTGAACCCTACAAATTATATGTTAAAAATACACATTTTCTGATGGAAATACTGAAAAAATTCTTATTACAAAGTTTTCAGGCTCAACAGCATGTAATATTTTTCCAGGATATGTTATGCTATCAAGGATGTATCCAGTAAACTGTTAAAAACAGCATACCAAGCATTATTACTGAATGAAGTACAGATTAATATACCATCAGAAAGAACTTGTCTTGTTGGAGAGGAGATACGTGATGAATTCACTGATGCAGGGACACTTGGATTGACGCTGTCCATTCCAGTTTTATTCATGCTTTCAGCCAACCATGTTGAGTATTTTTCTGTCTGATCCACAATAAAACTGAGATGCTGGTCCAAAGCTTTTTTCCTTTTTTCTTCTAATCTTGTCTGCTGTTTATACTCAACTAACTAAAATAAACAAGTATGTCACCATTAAATGCAATAAAACTTCACACTGAAAGCTATGTAACTTGTGCAGTCACATAACACACCTAAAGAAAAATTTATTACAGTGTTTCTATTTTAATTGGCAGAGAGGGTAAGCAGCTGCTCAAATTCCCAATATGATCCTTGCTAGCCTTCAGGAGTAGCACACAGACACAAATATTTATATTCCCTGACAAGATATCATTGTCAGCCAAAGTCTACCCAAAGTACTCCTTGCCCACACCTTAACAAAGGTCTAACTACCAAGGCTACACCCTGTCTTAAAAAAGTACACTTGCAAAGACAGTAACATACTGCATTAACAGAGATCCACATGCACACTCACAAAACAGTTATAACAAACATTCTGTGTGTCTACAAAACGGTGCATGACTGTTTCCTACTCCTAAATTTGCTCTAGATGTGCAACTGTTTATAATCAGATATATTTCAAATATCCTCTATTTAATTTCTAAGCCTCTGTAAAAACAGAAATTCTAAGAAAACTATACATTATAACCAAACCTCACTACACACATAGTTTGTAATTAAGGAGTTCATCAACATTACCTTCTCAACATTAGACCAAAACGTCTTTATTTCCTTTGCAATAAAACTGGCTATCTTCTTCAACCGTAATTCTTGAACCTTTTCAGCTTTCTGAGCCTGAATTGCTTTCTCTTGAAAATACTTCTGAACATTTCTTGCACACTGAAACAACACACACACACTGACATAAAACACAAAGGCAAGAAAGGAAACAGAATTTTGCACCACCAAACCTCTGAAGATGCCTCAAAATCTGAATTGTATTTCAACATTATCTGTTATGAATTTACAAGTTACCCGTAAAACTGTTAATTTTTAGTTCATCCGGGCAGAGCAAACACGCTCACACTATCCACCAACACCGGGCATAATATGAAGTTTATTTGATGGAAGGTGTAGTTTCAGCCTTAACTAGGTACAATGAAAATTAGTTGCCTTCTTTCTTCATTACCCAAAAATACAAACATATTCACAGTTGTATGATATCACAGCTTAAACAGCAAGTTAAAATAAGCACCGACAATGCTGCAGGTATTAATTCTATGGTGCATTGCAGAATGGAGTTTCAGTGAATTACGTTTCTAGGAGAGCAAACAACAGCTTTTAGCTGACTGGTGAAAAGCTACGCATCTGCTACAGACTTCCTGTACTCTTGGGAGCCCCATCCATTTTACTATCACAGAGTGCAAGGAAATGCCACAATTGTGTGATTAAAGAAATGTTTCATATCGAGTATTTTGAAAATGGTGAATGGAAAGCTGCATCATAGCCCATCACAGGGACATGTATTACAAGAAAACCAAGCTATAATAAAAACTGTTGTAAGTATCCAGCAGGAATTATATTTGTACACCTCAAAAAGAGCAGAGCCTATCATGATGAAAAAAAATACTGCTCCTATCAAGCCAACATATGTTTGATTGTAATGCTAAGTGTGTCTTCTCACTGACTGCTCAAGAGAGCCAGGGTATAGAAGATCAACATCTGCCCAGAACAAGGTGAAGCAAATCAAGATGAAAATGAAGGCAAGATATCAGAGAAAGGTACAAAGATGCACAGAATAATCACCAAGAGAAAGTGGGGAGAAAAGTGCACTGGCTTCAATGAACCGAACTCTTTGGATGAAGACTCGTATCGTATGTTGTAAAATAACAGTCAATCAACATAAACAATCATTTAGCCAAAATTTATTTAAAGTAAACAAAAACTGAAATCACTGTTGAATGCTGATTCACCATATTCAACAATGATGTCATCATATGTGACAACCTGAAATAATGAAGTTTTGAAAGAGCAATGAGGTGCACACTCATACCTGCACATGGAAGGAAATACAAACAGCAGTTTCGGGCATTTTAAAATACTTAGCATTTATGTGTTATAAAACTGGTTTTAACAAAACGAACTTGCAGCCCTGGGCAATGATGCATTTTTCAAACAAATTCAATAAAATTTATTTGTAAAAGGGACTTTACACATCAGTCTGGTCCTCATTAACCCACATTCAGATTACTTCTCATTAGCACAAACAGCACACTTCGGGAATCACTTTAACTCATACTTTTCTCATAATGACCACAGATGAGGAACACCTCTGACAGAACATTAATCAGATTTTCTTCTACATCAGCATCTGCGGGTATTCCCACAATTTGTATTTTAAAACATCTATTACCTCCTGCAGGCAAAACCTGATCCCACATACAAATTTACAGACAGCTAAATGACGATTTCTCTAGTGATTAAGAACTTATTTCTGTGTTATCCATTTCTGTTGGTGCATCCCTCCTCTTTCACCTGAAGGTGGAACAAATCCAGTTCTCAAACATTGAGCTGACCAACTGGAGAAACCAAGAAAACCTTAACCAGTAAGGACACAAAAGAGCTCTGTTCATGAGGCTCTGAACAATTCTAACACTGGGTTCTTGTGAAAATACATTCCACAATATGAGGAAAATTTCTTGGCCAGCTGGGCAACTATCAACTTTTCATGCAGGATCCTGCATCAAAGAGTTACACTGACAAAAATAAAAGGGAAAAAAACCTTCTTTGCTGCAGCTTTCTTCCATTTTCTTTCCTGGGCAAAGTCAGCTGCTAGCCATATCATTTCTTCGATGAGGTAGTCCCAATGTGCCTTCACTCTTGGAGGTTCCTGAACTTTTGGAAGCCTCTTCTCAGACCACAAACCTTCCCTCTGGAGTTCGGCTATCCTCTGCATTACATATGCTTCCTGTACAGTTAAAAAATTGGGGGAAAATAAATATGAACATTACTATGCTCTAGAAATAAATATATGCATATTATTCCCCTGCATATTCAACAACTCCCCTGTGTTTACAAACAGCTGTGTGTTCGTAAGATTCATACTCTGAACAAACAATTTAAACTGTACTACAATAAATAATGTTAACCAGAGCTGTCAGTCACATTTACAAATGTATTTTTTTCCCAGGAAAAAAAAGTGACAGCTGTAACATGCATACAATACCTTCTATAAACCAACCATCTGAACTTGACCCATGTAATTTGTTACATAGGTACCTATGTTTCAAACGATTAATGGCTGCCTTTATATGGTAGTTTAAAACATGACATGGTAGCAGAATGTTCCTCCAGCAGTATACAATAAGCAACGTACAGTTCAATTCACAACTGCATGAATAAGCAATTTCTATTCCCCCAACTAGTAACCCTGAAGTGCCCCAAAAACCCCAAGGCATTAACGTTCCAACAAAAATTCCACATTCATTTTCAGACAAATGCCTCATGTCAACACATCAACTCTTGATACAAGAATCTTTCTATATATATGTATCAGAGGTCATCATCAAATGAATTTGGATGTACTTGTTTAAATTAACTGCAAATTCCTGGCACGAGAGTCACAGTGCCTAACACATAAATAACATAATGCAAAGTTACCTGGTTGTTCAAATCAGACGTATATCTCTTGGTTCACTAAATTTCTGTCAGAATTATTCTTTGTTCGTAATCAGCTTACCTGTTTTGCTTTCTCTGCAATTTGTTCTTGACTTCCAATTGAAGTATCATACACAGCCGAAATGGAATGTTGTCGTGTATGCTGCCGGGACATGGGGGCCACCAAAGGTAATTTGTTTAGTTTGGATGGGCTCAACCCTGCTACTGGCCCTTTTTCATTTACAACCACACAGGATCCTGGTGTCCTTCCCATTCCTGATGACATGCTATTGAGGTTGGTAGAAGGAGCTGAAGGTTCAAGCACCAGTGGTGTACCACCTGGTAAAAGGTAATTTATGCAGATGGTAAAATCAGAAACTAAATAACAAGCTACAAAACAAACACACAGGGGCTAAGAACTCCCCATCATGTTTTGGAATTAATACTATAGATTTCAGTCTAAGATACTATTTGAACATCACGGTTCTATTACATAGACACGTCTTGACATGACGGTATCGTCTTCAAATGCACTGTAACGCAAAGCACACATGCAATACAATTATCATATTTAACGAAGCTGCACCTCAGACTGAAACACACAGTATTATTTGAAATTGGTTAACATTGTAGAAGTATTTAATATTATAAAATGCTGCACAACACCTTGGGCTTGAACACATCGTTTGGTAACCTATGCAATAAAAAAGGGCATCAGGCTTGTAACAAGGACAAGTAACACCCCCAAAATAAAATAAACATCCCCTGGAAGAATTGTTCCCAGGACACAATCAGAAGGACCCACCCCACGGCATAATACTCCGGGTGCTGCAGCAGCCAAGTGGTGGTGGTGGTGGTGGCAGCGGCGGTGATGGTGATGGTCTAGACGATTTGTTCTTTTTACATTTAGTTTTAAGGTTTGCTACTCACCTGCTTCCTGTGCATCACAGATGCCCTGAATATAGTCAGTGTGTGAATGAATGTTTAAAGAGTAAGCCCATACATATTCACTTGCAATTTACATTTTTAACTTTTCCACACACAGTCCTTTGGAATAATAAGGTAATACTTCTAATAAAACTAGCATTTGAACTTCATTGACTTATTTTATACAGACCAAAAGCAACATCAATTAAAATAACGTGTTGCAAATATTAAGTCACATTAAACACATTATGCAACATGCAGCGATAGTGAAGTTTTTAAATATCTACACTGAAGGATTAAATGTCCAATAAATAAGGGTAGCAGAGAAAATCAAATCCAGTACATAAAAGACTTAAAAACAACCCTCAAATGTCACTCATGTTGTTACCACCTCAAAACTTTGTTAAGACAACCACACCAGACTATTTTACTGACAGAGAATTATAACAAGTACCAAGACAAGTTGTTGCATAGTGGTATGCTGTTCATAGTTTCCTGGAAACCAGACAATTACAAGAGTGAGGGTTATGTTCTCAGCACTACCAGTATTTGAGTAAATAGAACACAACTGGACAACACAGGGCAATACAAGGAGAATGAATAACAACAGCTCGAGGAAGAAATGCAGGGGGGGCGCATATAGACTGGATTTCTTTCAACTTCTCTACAGTATCCACACAATACTGTCAGAATTATAAGGGAACAGAAGGCAAGTGCAGCTTATGTGGTTCTCAACAATGTTTTTTTTAGATCTTTTATAAATAAAACTTTTCACAGGTCAAATTTTCAAAGTGCAGCATGAAAATGCAAGCTCATGATAACTAAGTGCAATCACCTACATTACTGAAGATAACAGTCCCCAATGCATAAGTCCATAAGCTTCATAATGCATCAGCATAAATAATGTTTATTAGTCTGTCTTCACAATTCCCTTATGATAATATGGGTTTTTTTCTAATGATGAAATTGTGACTGCCATATTACTGAACATCTTCAAAAGCACAAGGCAACAGCCAAGAATTATAAAATTTCATAACTTAGACAGGTATACTTTGCAACTAACTGCCCCAACATCACTCTAATCTACTAGGCAGAACAAATAAAATAAACTTCTCCTCAATGATAGTAACACACAGGCAACAAAAGTCTTCATGGCAAGCACTCACATTGCATTTGTTACTGAAAGGGGTTTTATCATCAGTTCCCACATCCACTTAACCTTCAATACAAACAAAGTTTGGTTATTAAAATTATAAATTCTCTGAAAATCACCCAGACATATACAAAGTTGACTATCCAAATTTACATCCAAATCTTGTAAAATATTTAAGAAGCTTTTGTAAAAACAAGTCACTACAATTAAAAGCATTCTGTTACCGAATCACAATGACCACGGGCATTGGAAATGCAGTAATTTCATGCACAGCACAATCCCTACACCATGAAAAAATCTATCATATAAGACTGCAGCAAACCACAAAAGAGCTATACAAGGCAGACAGACAAAAGCCTGAACTTGTTCACAAAATCTATCACTGTATAATTTAATCAAAATAAAAATTATAACGTATAACTTAACTGGCCTAATAAGTACAACACCTAACAGGCTACCTGGCACAAGAGGTGCAGAACTAGCAGTGGCTGTACCTATGCAAGATGAAGTAGGGGGTGGTCGCAGTCCAAACACCATCCCATGGCGACCCCCCTGAGGTCGCCCAGGGATATGACCTGCACGTGCATATCAGACACAAAACATACCTCATCATGTATGGATCAAACAAATTATTGGTACAAAATCCTTTACCTTCTAATTTATATACAATTAATAAAACATAAGTGTGGACCAGCATGTCCAACCTGTGATTAAAAATTACAACCCACACACTTTAAAAGCTCAAAAACCACAGTCCACATACACAACAGCAAAAATAAAGTAAGTGCAAGGGTGCACAAATCTTGACCACCTAAAATGTGTATGATGGCACCCTTTATCTTCAATACAATTGCTGCTGTGTATCCCTTCCCATGCACCACAGAGAAAGTGCCATGTAACAGTGAGGTTCACACCCCACTCCAGAAATGCAGACCCTAAGCATGGTAACTGTTTCATGTCACCCTTCTGGCACCTGGAATTTGGAAATGGCTCCTACATTCTAGAAAGATTTGTGCACCCTCATTTTGTATAAACAAAAATGTTTTCAATTAAGATCTACAGATGCCAACACATACTAAAAATCTGGAAAACACTGTTCTACACCACCCTACACAATAAAGTCTACAGTTTGTATGCATATTCTTGGTTTTATATCATTATGGCTTTCACCTCCAGTACAGAGCATTTAATAAAGTGCACAAAAAACACAAACATAATTTAAAACAATAACATTTGCGCACTGATGTGTCTGTGCATGATGCACTTCACACACCCTGACAGCAGCTCCCTGATGACATGGCCCGTGCCAGACCACAGAATGTCCTAAATCATGGATGGTCAGCATATTACGGTATCAAAACAACTTGGACTTCATTAATACAACAGCAAGTTAATTCCAACACACAAGAGTCAAATACACACTCATTTCATGCCAGGAGTGCTAAATGTAAATGAACTCTTCCATTGTGACCCCAATTCACTAACCCCAGAATGCACTGTGCATGACCAAATGAGCAAAATGCTAATGTAATGTCAGAAAAAAGTGTGACTGGATCCACAATAATCATTTTTGCAGTCTTCGTTAAATCATGCCACACAACAGGATGTGCAATATCACAAAATTCCAGATTAGGATGTGCAACATGTATACTTGACCATACTGTTACCACTAAGTGCTTTGGTATGTACATACAAAAATACAAAACTAATCTGTATAAAAAGTTGAAACTGACTGAAATACACTGTTAAAACAATAAGGGGGAGGTAATGATCCACCACAGCATTTGGCATGCAGTATGAAATATAAATCCTGTATATGTGCTGAATGAAGTCATTAAGCACCTGCGATTAATTTTGGTGTTACCTTCCAAATACACAAAACCACCAGCACATACCTGCACCACCCCCCCCCCCCACCCCCAAACACACATAAAATAAAGTACCTGCTACACAATGTTTTTACTTTCACTGCTGCAATTGCATGTCTTAGATTACTTAACCTGAAACCATGCTACAACTACAACAATAAGCAATGATACATACCCTGTTGATTAAGTTGAGCCACTGCAGGGGGAAGAGTTGTGGAAATTGCTACTGGAGTTGCCCCCAAACCTGGGATCTTGATCTCTGTACTCTGAGAGGACTGAGAAGATCCTGATGTTGATGCTGCATATAACAACAAAGTAAGATCTTCATCATCATCATCAGGATCCAAACGATTAGCCCTAAGAAAATGTAGGAACTGAGGAGTGGATGGCCGTTTACGCCAAGTGTGATAATCCATCATGTTTCCACCAGCTTGTAAGAAGAAAAGTTCTGAAGCATGTTCTGCATATCGTTCCCGATCACTACACATACGCGCCATCTTATGTTCTAGCACTCTCTTCCTTAAAGCTCCAATTTCTTCATTTGGTGGTGCCCTCTCTTGAAGTTCTGTGAGTCGCATTCTTTTCCTTGAAGGAGCTGATGACTGTGAACTTGACACGAGATTCGAAGCAGAGGACAGTGGTGTGGCGAAAGATCCACTAGAAGTCCGTACCAAATTTGGAGTAGATGTTAACACTAGCGTTGGTGGTGACTGTACTATACCAATAGCACCACTAGTAGTTCTTTGCCGTGGAGGGGATGACAAAGAACTGACCAGTGTGGGATGAGATGAAGCATTAACTGCCGCTGGCTGACCAATGGCAACAAGCGATACTGTGCCACGTCCTGGCGAATCGCTTGAGCCACTATTTCCAGCATTATTGGCAGCAAGTTGCAATGTTCCTGCACGACCTGCAACCTGTGACACTCCAACCACATTCACCCTTGGTGATGAAGCAATGTTGAGTATACGTGTCACGCCAGCCTGTTGGAGAGCTGCACTGGTTGTTGCAATAGTTGGAATAACCTGCAGGCACAAAAACATGCAAATTTATCCACCACCACCCGGGTGTGTTAAAAGAAATTAAAATCTTTTTTTTTGCTATAATGGAAGTATTTTTTATAATAAGGTCCTTAGTTTAACATATAATTGGGCATGTCAACTCTTTCACTGTCTGGGACGTGCTGACACACCAAACCACTTACACTCGATCGGCACACACACAAGCTTATGTGTCTATGACTGTGAAGTTAGCTAGTCTTCAGATGCAATGGAAACACCAGTGCAACACTAAGTTATTCTGTATGATACGAATGAAAAGACCCCATTCATTCTCCATAGCAACAAACCCTGGTTTTTACCTCACTCAATATGTGAACTCTCAAAATAACATGTATTTATCTGAAGAAAATCCCATGTTCATCCAGAATGTTCCAGCCTATGGTGTTATGGATGGTGTGTCACATGCCTATTTTTTCATTAAGTCCATACATTCACACCAATGTTACCTATGTTCTATTTTTTTATCACCTGCAACATAGTGCTACATCTCACACCCCAAACCATTCTGTGTGTTGTGTAGACAGTATCTTTTGTGGCACAGGAATAAGGAGACTGTGCAATAAAATCAAAGGTCCTTCTGAACACACCTTTCATTTTACATCAAATTGTTAACCAGCTAAATAATCTAAAAACTGTAATTTATGAGATTTAATAATGAAGCATGCACTTTTTGCCTGTTACTTAATTGTTTTTACATTAAGCCTGATGATCAGAACATCCAGCTGCTTAACAAGTCAATCCATATATAATAAAGTTGTGTTTACCCTGACCTTACAGGATGGCAAACATTGAAGGAAATTGTGGCCTCAATGTTCATTGGACCTGAACCCATGTGCTGTTTACTTGAGGCACGTTACAGGATGAAGCATGTACTAACAAACCTTGCACCGAAGACAATTTTGTAAAGCATTCAGGATGCAGTGTCTTCACTTTCACCAGAACACTGATACGCAATTAACACTTCTTAGGTGTGCTATGAGTCTGAGCTGAAGGAAACCATTTCCACCACCTTATTTACATATTGAGTACAAACCCAGTATTACCTACAACCCACTGAACTAAAACTCTGCAGCTCTCTCTTTAAACATAGCAGTAAAAACCTAATATTAACTGCTATACACTGAAAGAAAATGTATACACCCATTTGTAGCAAACTGCAATAGCAGCGACCACTGCACTGCCTGCTGCCATGCAACACAGTTTGAACCTTTAAATGACCAACGTTCGCGTATGTGAACACATGTACACCACCACCCCTACATATTAATTTATGTACTTACACAACACAGAAATCTTAAAGACATGTTGCGTAAGCTCCAGTTCATTGTCCACAAAATGCTGCTTGTCATAATTTTATCTTTTTCTCTTCAAATAATACTGGAATTTTTCTCAAAACATAAGCTAAAATTTAAACACCATCTTGGGTGTTTAAAGGTTAAATTAACAAAGGTACAGGTCACATAAATGATGAACCCTGTACAACTCTTAACACAAATAAATACAGAACTCATTACATTTTATGCTTTAGCACAGAAAGTCGGCTACTGTTATGTGCAATTTGGAATAATATTATAATACAAATTCTTATGTGCAGTTAATTTCCAAAGACATCAGGGCACTGCTCCACCTACAAACAACCTATGCTGCAACAAGAATAGAAGGGGGGGGGAGAAAATAAAATATCTCAATAATAAACTGTGCATTTTCATAAAGCAGCCATAGTTAAATAACCTTCAACTGACTCCTGTTAATGTAAATTCCTTTATATGTTAGAGCACAAAAACTTCACTTCAATTTTCAATACAATACCACATTTTCCCACCCATAAACTTTGCAGTGTTACTTGCAGTTGCTAAAAATTCAGTTAATGATGTTTGTTGGTGATTACCAACACATTCAGAGGAACAAGCTGCCAGACAGAAACAAGTGACTACAGTGTCAAAACACATTAAGAACAAAATCTTATCTTTCATCACCATCAACACATAAACTCTTTAACTTTCTGAAATGGTATACAATAAAAGAAACTGAAATATTATAAAATCATGGCTGCCTTAACATCAATTCACCTTCATCTTCAGAAGACTCAGACCCCTAGACCCTGAAGATGAAAATGCTACAATCCTTTGGAAAATTAGCAATTCACTATCTATCAAAAATGGTGTAACATCCCACACTTTAGAGCCTTCAATACATCAAACATATCTAAAAAGACAGCTTTAATACTATTTGAAAGCATCAACTGCTATAAAGCCATGTTTGTTCAGAACATTCTCCTATTTTAGCATTCTGCATTATAATATCAATTTAAGCAAACACCAACAAATTTCTTACAACATCCCAGATTTTAATTACTCAAGTAATGAACACAGAAAACATACATTCTTTCCTTTACGTTGAAAATACAAGAATTCTATAACTCTGGCTTTTGACATTCTGTTGTGAGGGTTAATAGACACCATTGTAATCACAAATTTCATTAAGTTTACCGTAATTTACACTAGTCCCGAGTACAATGACCATTTCCTTACCCACAGCACAATGTCGTAACAAAGAAGGAAAGCTTCCCCCAGGTGTAAAAAAAACTAAATGCAAAAGTGTCAGACAATTATTTTAAAATACATCTGCACTGTCTTAGATGACAATAATGCCTGACCCTGAACAGTTTTGCAAAATTCAGAGCTTGAAGCAACCCTCTCCAGACTAATAAAACAACAGATAATTTAAAAATACCTACAAGCAAATAAATAAGCATGCAAATAAATTATTCAACTGCGTGGTGGGCCGCGATCATGATTAAAGTAATAAGATCAGTGCATGGGTCGCATAAAATGAATCGACAGGCTGCTGGATTGAGATGCCTCATGTACACCACACTGATACAAATAAAATATGATAATTTCTTCCTAATTCATCATCTCAAAACTAAGTGGTCACCTTATAATCATGCATAAAGTTAAACACATTCTTAAAATTTTATCCGAAAATTT
>JGI20166J26741_10538892_pt1 | contig 15749 bp, 7 predicted proteins | sample TergutCu122P5_FD_26741 | JGI IMG/M metagenome (IMG submission 26741)
AGTTTTAAAATTTCCGAGAGAATTCTAGCTTTACATAGGCCCTACAACATATGTCTTCAAGCCAAGAAGTGACATCAGTTCCTGGCGGTTGTGAGTTAACACTTTAAAAAAGAAAGTTAACTTCAATCATGTTTAAAGTCTCATTTTAGACCTAACCAATATTAAAATAGCTCCGTATTAACAACACAATCAAGTCAATTGATTCCGTAGACGGACGTGATTGTTGTTTGTTTTGAAATCCTTACAAAAATAAGTTCCCTTTGTGTTCATACTAACTAATTTTTTAATGTTGAACCTTATGTTTGTAGGGTAACCCTGTGGATTTCAAGGAAAAATTGGAAAATGGAACGTGTTCTTCTATCAGCTATTGAACATAGTTATGTTTTTCCATTAGCATATGCGATAGTTCTCATACAGGACAAGATATAACGAAAATGATTCGTAATAAATATGTCCAATTGCATAATAATTAAACTTATTATATTATTAAATAAATCTGACGACTTTGTAAAGCGTTATGAGTGTTTAATCTCAAAAGAATATTATTTATTTATTGACTGATAAAAGATGACGGCGCCAAAACCTCAGATTGTACAGCATGAAATTTATAACTTTTAACGAAAAAAGAATAAGAACAGTGCGGAAGGAAATTGTTTTGGCCCGGATTTCACTTGGTGTTAATGAGACTAACAACCAAAACTTGAACAGCATAATACGTATTTTGGCACACGTTCAAATGGGCACCTCCCGGACACGAATAAAATTCAGAAACTCACCTGAGGGAACTTCTCGGTGAGATGCCAGTTACAAAACACTTGTCAGCAAAAAAATATTCTTTTTCACACCCTGTTAATAAACTGAAGTTGATTCTTATAGTTTTGACATTGTTGAAACCAAATATGACAACAAAACTGCCCTGCAACACACTAATTGTAAGGAGAATGCAATAAAGTAAAAAACTGTGTTTCTGATTTAAAAAATTTTTCGTTTGGTTTGTGGTTACAATATACAGTGACAAATAATGCACGATGTCTCTATATACGGCGTCCTAACTACCAAAAGTATGGTCGTTGAACAATCACTTCCCTTCTTTTGCCTCTTATATTCGCCAGCTGGTGTCTCCAGCACTAACCAACCAACATATTTGGACCTCATTTTCTACTGTATTTCGTCTCCATTCGGGAAATGTCTTGATGGAAACTTTCGACACATTCATCGGAGACGACTTCAATTTTTTTTAGGGAAAATGTACAAAAGGGATTGCAAAAAATGATGTTTCATTGACATTTTACACCCAACAGCGCGGTATGATGAAATTAGCTCCTGCACAAACTCACTGTAATCTTCCGTTTTTTCATTATCTAGAAATATACTGCTGACGTTTTCAAATGCCTCCCAGACTGTTCTTTCTATAGCTTTTAATTTTATACTAAATTCTGCTCCGCGAATATTTGTTTACGTTGTGAGCAAACGAAAATTCTTTCTTCTATTTTGGTCTCACCTATTTTGGTAAATGTTTGCCTTGAATAATCAAACCCTTCGCTTTCTTTTTCCGTCGCCTGTAATAGTCCTTGAACATGAGCTGCAGCAAATCCTCGGTGCCCATACTTTGCCTTGGTCTCAAGCGTTGCACACAAACTACAGTTCATAATCTTTTCTCGCTACTTTTATGTGGCTTTCTTTGAGAATTTAATAAACTTCGCCCCAAATGCAACAAAAGCTTTTCGGTTTATTTTGGAAAGAACCTGGCAGATTTCACGCAAGAAAACTACTTTTCTATAACACAGGGAAGGGTATTGCTTTTGCATTGGTACAGTACTCAGGTTGGAGGGGGAAATCAGACTGAGGTTCTAAGAAATGAGGCTGCGATATATTGTCATGCGACAATTTATCAAGGACATTTGATCACGTCGACACTTTATCGAAGCGACTAATTGTCTGTCCCTTAAAATGTCGGTGTGTCTAGCATCCGTTTACTTTGCAGTGTAATAATAAAAACAGCTGGCAGCAAGCTTTCCCGCTTTGAGAGATAGTTCGAGAAAATATTATTCTAGGACTTTTAGTGATTCAAATAAATAAATAAAAAGAAATGAACAGTATAAAACTTTTGGCCCAGCCCCCAGTTTCGGTTTTTGGCCATTCAATTGAGGTAACAACTTGTATCGAAACTGGGGGTAATATAAACATTTTATTAACACATTCGAGTTTTATGAACCTATTCCCAACGAAAATGTATTAAAATTATTTCAGAGAGGAAACTGATGCCGACCAGTGTAATAATCAACATGAAAGACAAAATTTGAATAATAGAGAGGAAATTATTTCTACTTCACGCCCTCATAATCCATTCACTTAATGACCATTTTAATGTAATATTGCGGTATTTTTCCTAGTGTAATTTCTTTAAGGGATATTCCGAACTAAAGTCTTCATTTCCGTCACCCAACCCACACAACCTGACATAAATGTACCAATAAAGAAGTTCTTGCTGATGAGATATACGAGTATTTGTTCCACTATTTATCTCTCCGGAATTCGTACATTCATACGAAACATGATCCGACCTCAGTGATTGCAGAAGGGTTTCATTAATAGCTTTATGAGGGACTGCAGTGTATCTTTGATAGAAAGAAAGAAAGAAAGAATGCAAGAAAGAAAGAAAGAAAGAAAGAAAGAAAGAAAGAAAGAAAGAAAGAAAGAAAGAAAGAAAGAAACAGGGTTTTGGTCTTGAGAAAATAGATAGTAAAAAGCCGATACGATAATGCGTGGCTCTCACAGACAAACTGTGTACAGCAAGGGGAGCCTAATCGATGTACCCAAAATGATCACCTCAGTGGTTAATGCCATGGCCTGCGTTTTAGATTTGTTTTAATGATATACACGTAGAATGAACGGAGGTGTCGTTTGCATTTCGATGACACCCGTTTACAAGATTTCACTAGTTTTTATAGAAGTAGGCTTATTTAATTTGTAAAGTAGAATATCAGTTTTAACGATTTCTCTTATCCTCTCCTTCACTGTGAGACACATTCAAATATCCTTTTTCTGGCGACCCCATCTGCAGCCTGCAAAGTATTCTTCACTTGTGTCACAATACTTTAGAAAATTTCACTTTTTTAGAATTCAGAGCAATTATTTTAACTTACATTTAGATCTCATTTCATATGAAGGGTACACAACATCTCTGAATGGCAATTCTTATTATTATTGAATACTTTACCGGTAAAATTATTTGTATTTTTCTACTTGTGTTCTTATTACACAAATAAAATGCATAAAATTGCGTAAGTTTAATATACATAAAATATGTTGGATTGAGCTTCCCAGCGACGTTATGGAGTCGACGCAGATTTCTATCACGTACATTAAATGATAAATTATGTCATTAGGAAGAAAGTGATTGTTTTAAGCATGTATTTTAATAATGCTGGTAAAGAGAGTTCTCTGAGCCCCAAGTAAACTGGGCGTGTAGCTAAAATTAGGGGCACGTTTCTGCGTAAAGAATTTGGTAAATGAACCTGTTGTGAAGAAGTCTTTAAGAACGCCAAAAGTAAGATAAGAAAGAGGATTAATACTGATTTCAGGTATTGTGGAAAGGGAGGGGGGGGGGGTTTGGTTGTGAATTGAACTGGCTTAGAAGTGAGTTTATTAAAGAGTTTCATTATTATTTGTGTCTAAACTTCTTTTATCATATGTCATAAAATGGTATAAAAACTTGGTGAGTTATTTGGATATGAGAGTATTTAAATACAAAGCAAAAAATTATACCTAATCTTCATAAAATTTTGGGGTCGGTGACGTGGGGTGTTGCTAGAATGGTTTATGAGTTTGCTGTTGTATACAAAGTACCCCAGTAAACTGTCTGTGAGATAGAGCATATATGTGTCGGTGAAACATGTGTTTTGGTTGTGATATCCCTGCTGTTTGCATACCAGAGGTACAGGATCGATAACGGAAATTGTGCAGCTGTAGCGTATGAGTGGAGAAGAGAGAAGATTTATGTAAAACCTTGTGCTGTGTGAATGTTCTTCAGGATTCTTAAAGGCAAGTCATATCTCCATAGATGATTTGATTCACGAAAAGAAGCAGTGATGAAAATTGCGTTCGATTACTATTGCCTTTAAAGTATTTACTCATTCCGTGCAATAGACAATCTCGCAAAAACAATTTTCGCTATACGAATAAAGAGATAAAACTATATTGGATCAGTAATAGACATACACTATCTACACTTTTACTACAGTAATTTACCTGGCAAAATTTCTTTCCTATGATAGGGTAAATATTAACCTTTTAGAGTTAGAGTCTAGGGTCACAAAGTTCGCATCTGAGCAGCGGCTACTCGTTTCATTGCTAATTGTTTTGGTATATTTTAAAGATTTGTTACTTGTTTTGGTTCTTCAGGCCTGAACTACCGGATTATTTATGTTATAAATTGTAATTGGCCTCAAAATGTTTGAAAATACATACTTTAATATTTCATTTCAGCGTCAGAGTGAAGGTTTGATGAAAGACACAAAAAACCTTATATTCTAGAAATTTACTGAAATGAGCTCGACTTTGTCAATTCCAAATAAGAAAGCTAGTTACTGGAATATTCCAGTTCCCGAGATTTTCTTAAAACGTACGAGACTTTGAATGTTAGTAAGAACATAAATGTCATGGGTGAAGTAAATAGACGTCGGCGTCTCTCCGTGGAGAGATGGTGGATCCTGGGCGCATCCATATGGGAATTATTGTGGACAAGTTGGCGCTGGAACAAGTTTTACTTCAATAAATTCGGTCTTCTTTCTCAGTATCATTCCACCCATGTTCCATGCGCAGACATAAGACAGACAAATTCAAAATCTCAGTCATTGAAAGTGCTGCTGGATAACACGTTAAAAGATGGATTAATTTTCTATATAACTTTTTAACACCACAGTTTGTTAGGGGTTATGCAACTGGATGTCAGTATACTGATATATGTTACAAATTATTCTTCCCAGCAAGCAACAGCCTTTGGGACGGATAAATCAAGACTTCGAAATCTAAACTTATATGCAAAACATAATAAGAAATTTCACTATTTTAGAACAGCCTTCATATGAATAACGCGAATTAAAACTTACGGACGTTTAGAAGTTTAGTAGTTAACTAAAAACTGTACAAAAATTTATTCTACAAACACCGTAAGTATAAAGGAATTTTGTACCTTAAAACTGTTGCGGTGTTTACTGAATACAGTACTTTTAACGTAAGCCTATTATATAAAAAAACAATTGTGATATTACATCTGTTCTGGAGATCATAACTAGATACTAGATAAGAAATGCGTAATGTATATATTAGTACGTATAAACTGTATACCTATACAAGAAATTAACACATTTCAAGTTTCAAATTTCTTCTTGTGGAGCTTTCAGTTACTCTGTTAGTCAAGACACTTCAGATATTTTATGGAATTTGAAACTTTATTATGGTGTTCACAAACCATGCCACTCGCCCCTACGCCAAAAAATCCAATCCACCATTTAGATTCACATTTTTTAACCTATGTCTTAATAGTTTCTTCCCATCTAAACCTGTTCTTTTCCTTCAAGATTCCTCACGAAAAAGCTTACTGAATTCAAAGTGCAAAATGCACCTTTGATGCCAGCCTCTTTGCTTTGCCCCCTATTATTAATAATCTGTCAGAATTACAAACCATGAACCATTATTTACACAGTTTTCTCCAAACTCCTCCCATCTCATCCTTCATAGGTATAAATATTTGCCACAGCACCGTTCTCGAACATTCTCTGCCTATATGTTTCTCTTAGAGAACAAGTTTCCCGTCAACACAAAACAACGCACAAATTTATAAAAATCATAAATAAAGATTATGAAATAATGGAAAACTGACAATATGCTACATAACCACATTGCACAAATTTGTTATTCTGTATTTATGCGCTACATTGTCCATTTCTGAAGGACAAAAAAAAATACGCGGCATTTCGGAAGTTGCGTCTACTTCTCTGTTGAAGCAATATGATGTCATCATAATGGCAAGTACTTTCACTTTTGCCTACAGTATAACTGCCGGTTTTGTAAATGGAACTCGTGTCTCCATTAATAGAATATTTAATTCATACCAGTATTCTCACGTAGATGCCAGTTATATCGAAAAGGCAAATCACAAATCAAGAGCAAGTTAAATAACAATATATAATAATGATGATAATAATAATAATTATTATTATAATTATTATTATTATAATTATTATTATTATTATTTCAGGAAAGCAGTTACTTGGTGTATTAAAACTCATATCGCTTTGGAACGATCCTTTCTGTCGGCATAGGACATAAAGGATCTACAATCTATGATTTCGTAAACTTCGAGCTATAGAAATACTGGTTTTCGTAATTCTAAATTATTGTATAAGCTGTATAAATATATGTGAAAATGCACAAAAAATTTGTTTCTTGCTATTGTAAAGTGGTAGTGAGATGAAGGCGGTGTCTATCCTACAGCTCGGAGACTGGAATTGTGTTGTCGAATTCCACTAGTTGCGTAGATTACGTTTGCTATTTGTTTGGATTCATACTGTTCTTTGCTTCGGGAGGATCCTAACTCTCTTTCAAAATGTCTATACAGAAAAATTAGAAGCCAGGAAAATGATACACCGTCGGTCGCACTGGTCTCCAAACACCACTAAGAAATTATAAGTAATGGAAAGATGAGTAAGAAGTTGAACACCCCACAAAATTGAAAATTGCGACGCCAATCCAGAACAGTTTTCCGAAACGCAGTTTGGAATATGTACGTTTCCCACCAGACAAACCTCAACAGCAGTGCTGTCAAGATATCGCATATTAGACACATTGTTCATGCTCAATGCTCCGTATAATACAATGCCAAGCTGGAAGTGGCGTGCGGGGAGTACTTGATCTGTATGTCTATATCGTTAACACAGCTGCCATTACAACATCCTGCATGCCACAAGCATGAAATCTCCACTATGGACAAATGGTTACGACTACAAATTGTTAGCAATAGCTCAGCTATTAATCTCTGTGTCTGCAGAGGGCATAGGCATGCAGATTTCACTCAATTTGAACTGCCCAGATTGTCAAAAATATTAGAGATAATTTCATACGCCATTTAACATAAAATTATCAGATTAACTTCAAGACACAGGATCTTTTCTTTTTTTTAAATAATGTTTTCTAGTGGCAAGGGTTCTCTACTTTTAAGAAACTCGAAGATTAGTTATAGTTCTCAGACGACTCTGAAATTAGACCTTATTTAAAGCTAACGTAAAACTGCCCACAAAGTGTATATGCCATTTAAAGATTCATTTTGGTAATATCCTCCTACTTACATAAAATATGAGGGGGCGCGCGGTGGCGTAGTGGTTAAGGCACTACGCTACAAACCGGCAAGTCGCGGGTTCGATTCCAGATGGTGTCATTGAAATTTTTCAGTGATATAATTCTTCCGGTCACACTATGGCCCTGGGGTCGACTCAGCCTCTAACGGAAATGAGTACCAGGTTTATTTCCTAGGGGTAAAGGCGGCCGGTGCGTAAGGCTGACAACCTTACCACCATCCTGTGCCGTTGTCATAAAATCTGGGAACTTTAACTTCCTGGAACCCTCTGGGCCACTCCAGCCCTCTAACGGGGCTGCTTTTTACATAAAATATGAAACATTTTAATCCTCATTCATATTTTCCCAACCACAGCTTTCTTTATTTAAACATCCTAAAATAATAGATGCATAACAAAACAATACGTATTTTCATTGGAGCTAAGACTTCTTTATCGAGCGTAATTTCTTTCTACTAGTTGTATATATATTACTTAGGGCTCACAATCTATATCAGTTGCGTCAAAATTGTTTCACCCCATTAAAACACGAGGTAAATTTGATGTTTTGTCTTTATTCTTTAGATTTTACAAGAAGAGGTAAATCTGTAAACTAAAGCAACAGGTTCCGAATTAAATCTGCTTTCATTTCCTGCAATAAACTGGGTATGTTGATTAATATAATAATATAATATAATGTTTATTGACTGCAAATGGGTAGACACCCGGTGACTTACACATCCAAGACGATAAAATATGTGTTAAATCTCCTGCCTAAGAGTTATTTTGGTGTTTTTAGTTCTTTTAAAAGAGACTCTTAAACATATGGTCTAATACGATATATAGCGTTTAAATTCAATACCAAATGAAAACTGTAGATGGTGGCATTATTAAATAACAAGTAAATTTACCATTTTTTTTTAAAAATACATCAATGTTATGAATTTCCGGGACAGTAACAAAGACCACAAGAGAATAGTCTTCAACTTCTGTACAAACAAAAAAAATGTGGTGTGGGTCATAAAAGGTGTAGAAGAAAGTATTGATTTCACAGTGTTTCGAGTCGTACACCCCTTGCGAAATTTAGTTTGGAGTAGAATGATGCTTTTGTCTTACTTTATTATACCGTCTCTTTTCTTGCTGGCGAGAACTGAGAGAAATAATGAAAAGCCGAGAAAATGACAAGCCGAGAATATCTGACAGGGATAATATATTAATGGTTTCAGTGGGCATTCTAGGATATCTGCACCTCGAGATTTGTTCCTCGGATACTGCTGGCTTGAATGCTCTTGAACCCTCTTCTTGCAAAGATATCTGCAAGAACTACTGAGCTACTTTTTAAAAACAATATTACAGAGAATGTGAGGATGAGAAGAAAAAAAGGTATAACAAGAAGTATGGAAGAATAGTACAAGTACAGACGAACTGAAAGAAAGACAATAGAGTGAGAAAAGGAGGAAATAAAAGTCAAATTAAGGCACAAAACTACGGCTCGGCAGAAGGAGAGAAAGTTAACAAGAGGAAAGAAGGAAAAAAAAAGATATAACAAAAAGGATGGAAGAATAGTACAAGTATAGACGAACTGAAAGAAAGATAGTAGAGTGAGAAAAGGAGAAAATGAAAGTCAAATTAAGGCACAAAACTACGGCTCGACAGAAAGACAGAAAGGTAACAAGAGGAAAGAAGGAATGAAAAAATGGGAGGGGACGACAAGGAAATATAAAGTATAAAGTTAAATAAAAAAATAGAGAAACACTGAAAGTAAGACACGATTCAAACGGAAACACAGAAAACAAGAAAAAACAAAAGAGAAGATGGAGGAAAGGAGAATAGTTACTTCCAGTTATGTTGCATCTACAAACACAATATGCGAAATGTGAGGAATTAAATCAGTGTCTTATTAAGAAACAGGCCGATATACGTCAGGTCTAGCAGAAATGTTACATACTGAATCGTTATAATGGCAGGAAATGGATTAAATATGATATTCTGATTTACTTTAAGGCTTCAGACATATTTAACGGCTGTTAACGGCAGAAGATATTTAGCCATAGACCAATACCCTTTGTTACCATAACTGTTCTACTTCATAGGCAGGACGTCGTAGGTTATACTCTAATGTCTGTAAAGGTGATCTCTATGTTCCACAGCTTAGTGCCGTTTATTATATAATGGGAGACTCCATTAATATCAGAAATGGGGTTTCCATTCACTTTCTTATCACATAATCTTCCCGAAGTATTGTCCTTCTAAAATGCTCTTGATAATGATTTTCTAAAGAAACCAAAATGATAAAAATGAGAATCGAATACAAAGCGTGCTGTATTCGAATGATTAAATGAAAAATATTGAGGATGATTAAGTAGTAGTATGAGTCAGATTGTTTGCTATAAAATAAGGTTCTAAGAAGGTTATGCTGGCACTAGAAAGAATACTTCGAGACTTAATTCAAGATAATTTCCTGCATTCTTCAGAAAGAATCATGAAGCGAAGAAATATTTCAGAAAATTCCGAGTTTCGAACTTCCCAAATATAGATCAGTTTCATGACTGCTATGCTAACCTGTTTAATTACGCACTTACATTTCGTGTAATTATCACGAACTGCAAATCACGTCACAACAAACAAAAGTAATCAAATCCGTACCTGCTAAAAAAAAAGTAAATTGGAAAAGCCTGTTCTATATGCAATTCTAGCAGAGCGGATTATCATTTAATGGCACGTCCAACGCATTTAAAATTTAACAACCCGAAACACGGTTGACACTGAACATACAGCAATCTATCTCTTCAACACACGTGATTTAAACCTCTGAGTATAAGGTGATTAATATTCCATAATAAGTCATTTATATGTAAAAATACATTCAAAAATGAACAGCTAGCAAAACAATTCTGTAACTGAAAATCATTGTTGAAAAAACAACGGCACAATAGGGAGAATTCTTTATTAACGTATTTGTTTACTTATTTATTTATTTGTTTATCTGTAATTTATTTAACGACGCTTTTATTATTTGGGATCACAGACCATCGAATAGGCGGATGGGTGGCAATGGAAAAAAGTTCGTGGAATAATTGAAAGAAATTTTCCACCTTTTTTCCCACAAAATCTGAGAAAACCATAAACCGTGTTGAAATAGCCGATATCTCAAAGAGAATCTGGAGATATAGAAAATTTCGATGCAGGAAAAATGAAAAATGGGAGGATCCAAAAACAATTAAAGAAGCAAGTAGGGATGATATAAAAAAGCAGGTGTATACAACAAAAACACGGTTTTATTATAAACGTTTTTTCTCAAATCTGGAATTTTCCGCTGGGTTCCAAAGGGGAGTGTCACCAACGAATGTAATTGTGCTGCAGCTAACTAATTATTCTCATATCTTAGTTTCATAATTACGTTTCCTCACCTGTACACACGCTTCCATTTATTACCAAAGTAAACTTGTGTGTATGTTGTGGTATATTATTCCGTCTATAAACACAACATTGATCATAAAATGACAAAATTTAATTAATTATATGGCGAAATGTTTCGGCTACACAATAGCCATCCTCAGGCTAACGTAGAACTTTGTACAGGTACATAAAGTGCGAAATCACTGGGATCCCATTTCGCTCACAACCATGTCATATACAATCACAAAATCGGACATAATATTATGAAATTGGCCTTGTAGTGTTAACTATACTATGGCGAAGCGATAGTACACCTAACACTACAATCCCGAAGATTTTCTTTCACGCGCGCAAACAAGTTGGCGATGAGCTGCTGCATTGTCCTGGAGCACATGTACTCCATGATGAAGCAGATTTTATTGTTTACTGCGAGCAGCCGTGTTTACCTTATCCTTCAAGAGTGTGCAGTAATATTGGACATTGACTGTCGTACCAAATGGCAGGGAATGATAAAGCTCAAATCCGTTTCGGTCAAAGAACATGGCGTGCATGGCTTTGGGAGCACCCTGACAGCGCCGTGAAATTTTCTTCCTCGATGACGCAAGGTTACGACTTTCAGCATTCTGTCGTTTCAGCTGATGGTCAAATAAATGCATCCATGACTCGTCAACCGTTAAAATGCGATCGGGAAATGCATTGCCTTCATTTCTCCAACGTTACGAATGGGAGGTGGCAAGAAGAAAATGTATGGCTCTTTGGCCTTCGAATCCACTTTGCACAAACGTTTCCTTCCCCAGGCTGTTGATGAGGATACGTTGAACACTTTCTCACGAGATTCTGACTTCTGTAGTGATTGCCTTGCATGAAATACTGCGCCTGCTTTCAAGGACAGACTTCACTTGTTCCCTGTGACGTTCATCCTTCGCTGATGTCGGGGCTCCCCTTCGAGGGGCTTTATCTATCTCTTTTCGGCCATTCTTAACGGCATTCATCCAATGGCGAACAGTATCATACGAAGGAGCATATGTCCATATACCTTCCTTCAACGACTTTTAACACTCTAGAGCACTTTTACCCAATAAAACATGAAACTTTATTAATGTTCTCACGACCGTCCTTCAGAAACTTCCTTGTAGTCTATCCCGATCCATAGTTAAACAACAATTGACATCACAAAAGGGTGGACCTTCGTGAAAGCAGCAATAGTGCCACTCGCGCCACACACGTTACATTTCAGTCATATGCACTGTGCTGCCACCATGCACAAAATTAGTTCACACCCCGATTGCTTAATCCCCGGGGTAAGATCGCTAGGTACGAAGTAGAAGGCTACATGGGCCCCAAAGCTGGTTTGGACGCTTAAGAAGAGAAAAGAGACGTTTTTCTCTGCCGGAAATCAAATACCAATCGTTAAGCCCAATCTAGTCAGCACATACACTACGCTACTCAAAAAACATAGAAAAACATTTAACAAATAAAGTTGCCTCTCCATTCCTGTTTCAATCAGCCCAATTTATCATCTCTCATAAATTAATGTATTTAATTAAGGCAAAATTTAGAAGAAAATACATAAATCGGTTCCATCTATCTGTACCCACAGCAATGCTTCCCGGCACGCCACCCTTACTCATATGTTCAATGCCTAAAAAATTTCTAAGTAACAGATTTCAAAATTGTTAGTTTTTTTTGGGGGGGGGGAATCTTTTGCTCACTTTAAAACTGAAGATTTTTTTGGCGTACAAACAAGAATATCGAAAAATTTAAAAGAAGTGGAGCGATATATGTGAACGTTGGAGCAGTAAAAGCTGAGTAATAGTACGTGATGAAAACTGGACACGTAATTATAAATACATATGTCTTTCAGTTTTGCATGTTGGCACTTCCTGTGGCTACGGGTAGAGAGAGGAAGTTAGTTGAAGATATATTGAATAAAGAGTAGAGAAAACAGGTTGGATGATATGAAAGCCTTATGTTTGTGTACAGCAGAAATGGAGGCAGCCTATTCCGCCGAAACATTGGTACCTATCAAGGATACTAAACGCCATCACATTCCAAAAGGCCATTATCTTGTTTGAGTCCTGCGAAAACTTCATTTTTCATGTTCTTTTATATTAAGGTCGGCCTCGTTCACTGTCATTACCGAAAGAAAACTAGCTTACGTCAGGTTCCAGTGGACATTACAACAGTCTACGTCTTCGCGTTTGGGAGACTGCAGATTCGATTTCGACCCGCAGATCGCCGATCTATGTCCTCATTCTACTTCTTAGTCACTTCAATGGAATTCTGAGCAGATTAGATTAAAACAAATTTGAATAGAGAGAATTGAATGTACCGAGGCCAGAATTTATCTGCTATGCAAATAATCGCTGATCTGATCAGCAAACTTGAAACATGAATAAAAGGTACATTTGGCGACTGGAATTATCATAGTCACAGTTTCACCAACGCTACTACGTATACTTAGTGCTGTACAATGTAACAATAACATACATTTAAGGTAAGGTTACACTCTGCAGCAGGCCACACGGACCCAGAGGGGGAGTAGAAGTATAGCTCTACTCTTTCATGACCTCGGCACTAGATGAAGGTGGGTGGTTAACGTCACGCCCCTGCCGCCTTTACCCCGGAAAAGACCCACAATAAAATAATAGGTCTTTATTTATCGGCGGTTCACTGCAATTTTGACACTTGTTACAATTGAAAGGACAATGACTGTGGCATTTCCTGGCACATAATTTAAAATGTATTAATCACAAGCGCCCTCTCAGTTGACTCTGTATAGCCTATATAGCAACGTCGACAGAAGGAAGACGGAAAACATATCATCAAGAAATTTATTTAAATACTTGTGTAGTAAGTGTATTGTTGAAGATTATTAAAATACTCTCCGTGAATTATTTTAAAGTTTTCCAACAAAAGGGCGAAAACTATAGTTTCTACATCTAACACCACGAAAAAGTGCTCTCCTAGATGTGTCCATAGTTGCTCAGCTGATCAATTCATTTCTGATCCCTTATGATCTGTGAAATTTAAATACAGTGTTGAAGAAACTGTAACGGCTGAACCCAGTCCAAATCCTCACATATCATTCCTGTGTGATTAATTAAAATTAATTGTAATATTGTCCTCTCGTACATGTCTGGGCGTTCCAAGTACTGTAGTGAGTTATTTTCAGGTTTTCTGACCAAAAGTCAAGAATCTCCTAATAAAAATTTGCCCCCTTATATGGCATGACAGTAAAATCTTTATTTGTCATGTTTTCTGTGGCAGCATGTAACGATCAGCTTGAGTTTTATTATATGAAGAGTTAAGGTGCTTTAATAGTATAATCGAAGGCGAAAAATACACAATTAAACTAAGGGCCGAGATTCTTTAGCGAGCTGTTTTTTACGAGACGAGGTTGCTGGCCTTGTGCTCAACTCCCGTTACCTTGGAGTACCTAGGATTTTCTGTCGGGGTCTAAGATCGCCTCAAATGTAAAGGAATTGTTAAGAAGGCCAAGACTGTACCAGAGTTTTAGCGACAAGCATGAGGAAGAAGAAGAAGAAGAAGAAGAAGAAGAAGAAGAAGAAGAAGAAGAAGAAGAAACTAAGGGTCGAACAATTTAATGAATGATGAATTAAGCCAACTCAGAATCAGCAGATACACATCCCTTTGTGTAAAGTAATATTATGGTGCTTTTGCATAACCACTGTTGCAGTGTAAAAAACAATGCATTCTGTGTGTGTTGTTGGGTTACAGGTCACTGTCTACTATACAACTATACACAATTACTGCACAAAAAATCTTTTTATGGAAAATGTTTCGCCAGCAACAATAAAAGTACCTGTGTCTTCATTAAAATTCTAAACCAACTAAATACATCTTCCTAACCATAAGATTATTTTTAACCGCTGTGTATCTACACACTGACTCACCATAATGACACGTACCATATGCTTGTATTTTACAACCTGCTGATGGATTTTCGTGGCCAGAAACATGTAGAATATCCTTTGTGAAATTATAATTATAAAAAGAGTGCATTTATTTGGTTTTAATCGTAATAGTTGTATAGCAATGCAGGGTAACACAACGTAGGTCTTCACGTAAAATTCCCGATGCTGCACTGAAAACAACAGAATATTGCTTTGTTCGTCGAATTCTGTACACCTTCAATTTGACTAAACATATCATAATGACATGTAAGTGTTTGCTCAAAGCAAATCAGACAGAATTATTCAATTATGTAGAAATATGTATTAATAATATTAGTGGGTGTTTGCGCCATTACCTTTGTTATCCGGCATTCAATTCTCATGTTTTTTGCATCGATATATTTTCATGTGCCTCGCTGTGCCATATTTGTACACATATCTCATTAACGGCACAATTTTCGGGAAATAAAGTTCTTTAACATGTAATTGTTTTTAGATTTTCCCTACAACCCATGTTTGAAACATTTTCCATTCAAAGACGAATCGAGAGAGGTATTATCATAAACGTACATTGTCTTCATGTAAAGTACCCGTTAGTCCTGTCAGGTTTTAATGGAAATTGAATTTTCTTGAAAGATTTTCCAATAACACGCAAATATCGAATTCTATGAAAATCCATTTAGTGGCAGCCGATTTGTTCCGCGCGGACGCACAGAGAGACAAATACGTATGAAGAAGTTATTAGTCGCTCTCCGCAACTTCGCGAACTCGCCTAAAAAGATTTCTTTATATGCCCTTCACTTTCTCATAAATATAATGCACAAAATACAGGATGGCGCACGAAATGTCATGCCATTGATTGTGCACGTAACACATTTTTATTATTACAAAAACATTTGACATCTAGTACAGAATTAATCCTCATAGGCTGGAAAGTTGTTCCTAATGAAGAACATGTTCAATGTGACCACCGTTTTGTCTCACAACCTATTGCAAACAAACCCTTGCATTCGTCACAACTTTTCGACACAAGTATTCAGAAAGCGCGCAGCACAACTTCACTATGTGGGCCCTGAGCTGCGCTACATTTTCTGGCCTC
>JGI20166J26741_10540003_pt1 | contig 15739 bp, 12 predicted proteins | sample TergutCu122P5_FD_26741 | JGI IMG/M metagenome (IMG submission 26741)
CTTTTGGGACTTGCGCTTTGCCACGCGCAGGGCCTGTTCCACGTTGTTATCACGCACTAAAACTTTGACCATATATATTCACCCCCTTTCACAGTTAGCAACTAGCAGTTATCGCCGATTATTGCGGAAGTTTTCGGAAAAAGCAAGATAAAAGTGAGTTCCGTCATTCCGTTGGCTCGCCGCAGGCGAGAACAACGGAATCCAGGTTAATTACGTGCGCGGCATGGCCGCACGGCTTTATTTACCTGGATTCCGGCGTTCGCTCCCTCGCTTTGCTCGTCGCGCCGCCGGAATGACGGATTTTCTTTCCCCTTGCTTTTCGCGGCTTTTTTCTTATAATATCGCCAATGCTCAAAAAATTGAAAAAATTCTTTCGCGGCGACGATAATCCCGAATCACAAATCAAATGGTCCCTGTATGGACGCGTATGGCGCGAGATTGGAAAACCTTATTGGAAACTGCTGGCTCTCGGCATTCTATTCGCCGTAATCGCCGCCGGGGCCGAGGCGTATACCGTAACGCTGATGAAGCCCATCATGGACCAGGGATTCATTGGCAAGAACCTGAGCTTTCTGTATCTTGTCGGACTGCAAATAATCGCCGCGTATGGAATCAAGGGCGCGTTCACGTATGCCAAAACCCTGTTGGTGGCGCGCGCGGGATTGTCTGCCGCGACCAACCTGCGCCGCCGCATTTACCGGCACATGGTCAAAATGCCCCTGCGGTTCTTTCACGGCGGGCGCAGCGGAACGATTATGAATTACTATACCGTCCAAAGCGGCAGCGTCCTGACCCTGGTTACCGACACGATCATAAATTCCATACAAAGCATCGCGTCCACGGCAATGATGATCGGCGTCATGCTATGGCACGCGCCGCAGATGGTCGTGCTGCTGCTGTTCCTGGCGCCCGCGGTTCTGGTTCCCGTGGTCATCATCACGCGCAAACGCCGCGTCGTCACCCGCCGCGATTTCCAGGGGATGGCCGATTCCACCACCCACGTCGCCCAATCAATCCAAGGCGTCAAAACCATACAATCTTTCTGCAGCGAGGACCAGGAAGCGGAAAGCATGAACAAGATAGAAGACTTCCGCGTCCGCCAGGGATACAAAAGCGCGAAGCTGACGGGCCTGCAGGTGCCGCTGTTGGAAATGATAATTTCCATCGGACTGGGACTGGCCCTGATTCTGGGCGGGCACTTTATCACATCCGGCATGATTTCAACCGGCGATTTTACCGTCGTCATACTGGCGCTCGTCGCGGCGTATAAGCCGGCAAAGTCGCTGACCGGCATTAACGGCGGGATTCAAAGCGGCCTGATCGCGGCGGAACAATTGTTTGAGTTTCTGGATGCAAAGCCGGAAATTACCGATGCGCCGGGCGCCGTTGCGCTGGCGCGCGGGCCGATGGACGTCAAATTCAACAATGTGTCGTTCGCGTATAACGAGTCGGATGGAGAGGTTCTGCACGGCGTATCGTTAGAGGTCCGGCCCGGGCAAGTATGCGCCTTTGTCGGGCCCAGCGGCGGCGGCAAGTCCACCATGTTCAATTTGTTGGAAAGATTTTACGAGCCGCAAAAGGGCAAGATTATAATAAACGGGCGCGACATAAAAAAATACACGCTGGCGTCCTTGCGCGCCAATATCGCCGACGTGTCCCAGGACGTGTTCCTGTTCGCCGGCAGCATTGCGGACAATATAAAATACGGCGCGCCGAATGCCACCATGGCCCAGATAGAAAACGCGGCGCGGGCGGCCAACGCGCACGAATTCATCACCGAATTTCCGCGGGGGTATAAAACCAACGTGGGCGACCGCGGGGCCCTGCTCTCTGGCGGCCAGAAACAGCGCATCGCCATCGCGCGCGCCATCTTGAAAGATTCGCCCATACTGTTGCTGGACGAGGCGACGTCGGCATTGGATACTCAGAGCGAGAAGCTGATTCAGCACGCGTTAAAGAAACTGATGAAGGGCCGCACGACGTTCGTCATCGCGCATCGCCTGTCCACCATCCTGGACGCCGACCAGATATGCGTGATACATGACGGCCGGATTACAGAGCGCGGCACGGATAAAGAGCTGATCGCCCTGAACGGCGAATATAAAAAGTTAAAAGACATCCAATTCAAGGAAAATAAGTAACCGGGGGAAAACGGAGGGGGAACAGTCCAAAGGACGCGCCCATGAGCAAAGGCCAAATACCCACATATGTTAAAAGCAATATTTTGTCCGTAATTGATGGCGGCGGACGTTACAAGTATCCGATAGAGTTAAGCGAGAACGAGGACCAATACTCTGGCCGCAAGACTTATTGCGCGTTATTTCGCGTGCCCGATGACACCGCAAAGCTGGGATTCCGCAGAAAGGACATTCTCTTGTCTGAAAAGCCCATCCGATTGATCAGCGAGTTCCCGGACATACAACTAGTCCTGTTGGAAAAGATATCCAAGCTGGGCTCTACATCCATTCATATGTTTGACACGGACAGCGGCGACCAGATCAGCATCACCCCGAGCCGCGGAATGGCAGAGGTTCATTACGACCCGTCCGCGCATGATTTTTACATCCTGCCCATGGCCACGACAAATACGCCGGCCAGGGGAAGGCTCCGCCATATTTACAATGCCAAAACCGGGGAAAAATCCACAATAAAAAGCAAAATATTTGACGCGATGGATAAAACCGGCTGGACGCATTTCAAGACCGAGACGCCTTTTGTCGGATGCTCGCTGAGCCAACAAGACATAGACGCGCAGTTCATCGCATACCGCAACAGCATAATGAACAATCCGGTTGTGCGCGCCGCGATACAAAACTTTATGAATCGCGGAATAGAAATGGTTAATGCTATTGCAGAAGCCGCTTACCAAAATTTGCATGGTAATAAAATTATTCCGGAAAATGTCGGCGCGGAAGCCATCCAATCCATCGTCGGTGATTTGTCCGGCGCGCTTGTATCCGCGACTTTCCAAAAAAATATCAATCTGCAAAATCCGCCCGCGCCGGCGGCCCCACCACCGCAAAAGCATTGCAAAAGGGGGCGCAAGGCAGAAAAATACAGCCAGATGAGCGACGACGCGTTGCGGCGGAGTCTTTCCCGCGCCAGGCTGTCCAGCGGCGGCGATCTTTCCCAATATCCGGAATTAATCACGGAATTAACGCGTCGTTTTGACACCTTTAACCCCGAAACATATTTGTTTGAGAAAAAGTTCTCGGCACAGCACATCGCAAAGAAAAAAGAATTTTGGGCAACATTGGACGACAAAAGACTGCGCCATATTCTGGCCAACCATAAACTGGGGAAAATTCCGTCTTATTTTGAGGAATTCCTGAAAGAAAGATTCGGCGACGACTATGACGCCGAAAACAAGATTATAAACAAAACCGAAACTAAAACGGATACAAATCCAACGACGGGACGCCCCCGAAAGACCAAAGAAGAATGGCTGAGCCATGACGAAGGATATTTGTGCGCCGCGTTGAGACAGCGAAGATACAAGGGGGGTGTAACGCCAGAGCTTCAAGCCGCGCTGATAGAAAAATTCGGCGCCAACTACAACGCCGAAACCCAATTCAGAAAAGGCAACAACCCGCGCGGCGGCCGTCCGCCGAAACCCCTGGATCAAATGACGCCGAAACAGCTGCAGGACAGGTTCTATAACATCAGGCATTTCAACAAAGTACATGGAACAAACATTGATACATCCAAAATATTGGAAGAACTTCGCAAAACCGAAAAGGGCTTGTCCGGCCGGCGCCAATATACAAAGAAACCTGGTGTCCAGCATGGCAAAATGCCGGGAAAATATCCCGAGATGACCTTGAAACAATTGACGGGAAGGCTTTATAACGTGCGCGTATGGGAAAATAAACTGCCGCCCAGCGAAAGAAAAGGCGATGACCCGGAACTGCTGAAATGGATAAAAATAAGAAAGAACGAAAAAAAGAAACCTGCCAATGCGGCGGCGCAACAAACCCCCGACCAGATAATCGTCACGGATGTCACGTCAAAACCGGCGCCGGAATCAGCGCCGACCGTGTCGGAACCAACAACTGCGCCGGTCGCGCAGGAATCAACGCCCGAAATGCCGTCGGCCGCGCAAATACCGGATGCCCAGACTACGGCGAAAGAACCCGAACCCCAGCTATCTAGATTTGAGCAGACAATAGAAAATCTAAAAGCGCAAGAATCTGAAAACAAATCCGTCGGTGAAATACAACCCGCGGCCGCGCAAAAAAAAATGCAAGAAATTCCGGTGCAGGTAATAACTTATAACGAGCTGTTTACCACGGTAAAGATAGGAAATATCACAATCATTAAGAAACGGGAAAAGGTGGTCGTTAATGAGCTGATGTCCGGAAAGCTTTTGGACATAGAGCTCCCCGATAGTAAAAATCCAAACAGCATAAACCACGACATATACCAAAGCAAAGATTATCACGAAAACCGCATGATTCAAAAGTTTGAATACGGAAACCTGGGGGCTATAAGCAAAGTGACCGAAAATTCCGAAAAGGGTGAGGTGTATTTGAAATATCATAATCGCAGCGCAATGATTCAGCTATACGAATTTAAGCAAAGCGAAAATAAGATATTCGTTATAGAAAGATTTGCAGAAAATTCAAAGTAAGCGGGCCCGGGCCCCGTTATGCCGCCGCCGCGATGCCGCGCTTGGCCCCGCGCGCATACTTGCGCAGATTATCAATCGGCACCAGCGTTCCGTCGCGTTTCACAGCCGACCAATAGTCCCAGCCGTTAAAGCTGACCGTTCGCTGGATCCTTGCCGCCATTACATGGATTGACCCGCGGCCCAAGAGCGTATGCTGCAGCAAACCGTCGTGGGTAATGACCACCCTGTCGCCTTTTTGCCCCACCAATGTCTGGCCGACCGACAGCAGACCGGCCGCAATCAATTCGCCGAACGCCACGCGCACTTCTTCCCGTTTGGGTGCCGCAACCTCTATATCCGACAAATCAACGGCGCGCGTCGCGCCAATGCGGGCGCGGGCCGCGGCGACGTAATCCGCGTCCTGCTCTATGCCTATATAATTGCGCCCCAGTTCTTTCGCGGCCGCGCCCGTCGTGCCGGAACCGAAGAAAGGATCCAGAATCACATCGCCCGCGCGGGTGCTGGCCAGAATAATGCGCCGCAGCAAGTCCAGCGGCTTTTGCGTGGTATGCAGGGATTTGCCGGACGCATCCTTCACCCGTTCGCACCCCAGACAGATATTGAATTCCCAATCGCTGCGCATTTGCTTGCCATTATTCAGCCGTTTCATAGTTTCATAATTGAAAGTATATTTTCCGGTCTTGCGCGGCGCGGCCCAGATCATCGTTTCGTGCGCGTTGGTAAACCGCGTGCCGCGAAAATTCGGCATGGGATTGGTTTTCACCCAAACAATATCGTTCAGTATCCAGAATCCCAAATCCTGCATTATTGTTCCGACGCGGTAAATATTGTGATAGCTGCCGATGACCCACAGCGTCCCGTCGGGTTTCAGAACCCGCTGAACCTCTGCCAGCCATTGCCTTGTGAATTTATCGTATGCGGCGACCGATTCAAAGCTGTCCCAGTCGTCGCGAACGGCGCGGACAACCGTCTGGTCTTCGGGCCGGTAAAGGGTTTTCGCGCCCAGTTGCAGCCGGAACGGCGGATCGGCGAACACGGCGTCAACGGAATGGTCCGGAATGCTTCGCATCCGGTCAATACAGTCACCGTGCAAGATAGTGTTCAGGTATTCCATAATTTAAGATTTAAGATTTACGGATTTATGATTTGCCAAGCCCGGTCAAATCTTAAATCCGTAAATCTTAAATCTTAAATCTTTCCTGTTATTTTATCATAAATTTCAACCGGTCCCTAATGCCTAGTGCCCGGCGCCTATAAAATAATTCCCTTGATTTTTTATTTTTTTCAATTCTGATTGTATAAAGTGACAATAAAAATGAGTCCATCATTCCGGCGACGCGACACAGTGACAAGGCTCGCTTTGCTCGCAGTGACAAAGTGACAGAGTGACAAAATTAATGTGTCGGCTTTGCCGACAAACAAATTTATTTTGCGGCCGCGCCCCGGGTCCCAACAAAATTGAAAATTTTGTTGGGTGGGCAAAGCGTGGCTTCCTCCACTCTGTCACTCTGTCACTTTGTCACTCTGTCACTAAAAAAATGCTGGCGTTGCCGGCGTTTTTTTACTACCTTTCTATACTATGAGATGCCCATATTGCAACAGCACCGAGAGCCAGGTCAAGGATTCCCGCCCCAACGAGGAAGACGCCTCTATCCGCCGCCGCAGAATATGCAGCGATTGCGGCGCAAAATTCACGACCATAGAGCGCGTGCAGATCCGCGACCTGTCCGTGCGCAAAAACAACGGCGATTTGGAGCCTTTTGATTATGAAAAGCTGAAACGTTCCATAAAAATCGCATGCCGCAAGCGGAACGTCCCGGACGAACAGATTGAAAAGCTGGTGACATCCATCCACCGGCGCATAGAGACGGACACCACGGACAATACAGTTCCCAGCAGCGTGATCGGCGACTTTGTGTCGGACTCGCTGATCAACCTGGACCCCATCGCGTTCGTGCGGTTCGTGTCGGTGTATAAGAAATTCTCAAAAATATCGGACTTTAAGAAAATCATCGCCCAGATTCCAGAGGCCGACGTCGGCGCAATGGTGTGCGATCTGCCAAAGAAACCGAAAACGGGGAGCTTGTTTTAGACTACCCCGGGAACCTAAAGGCAACAAGTTGCCAAGGTTCCCGGCCCTTCGGAGAAGGGCAACTTCTCGCTCATAAATTTAATAAATGAGCGCTAGCTACCCTTCTCAGAAGGGTCGGATTTTGTTGGCGAACGGCGCGCGGGGTGGGATTGCCGCGAGCCTAAAAAATCCGGGGTAGTCTAAAGGTCTATGATCTAGGATTTAAGATTTGCAAATGAAAAAATTATTTGTTTTTTGCGGTTTGATGTTTGCCGTTTGCTATTTGGCGATGGCCCCGCGCGCTGGGCGCGCGGAACCACTGCCCAGCGTGCTGTCCGACCAGGATGCCACGAATTACGCCATTATCTTTGACCTGCAGCGGCGCGAAAAAATCAGCGACGCGGAAAAGCTGGAAAAAGACCTGGGCAATCCCGTCCTGATGGACGAGGTGCTGTTGCAGCGATACATGTGCAAGACATACCGCGCCCAGGGCAAGGAGATTTCCGACTGGATGGCCAAAAACTATGACCTGCCCGGCGCGGACATGATGGCAAAGCTGGCAAAGAAAAAGAAGACCGCGGCGCGCGCGCCAAAGGTTCCCGATATAATATCCGGGGGCGCGGAATCTTTGGCCCAATCCGAAACATGGACGCAAAAAACATACGCCGGCGCCGCGGGCAAAAAAATAAATCAGTTCAAGGCCGCGCTGCGCAAGGGGAACACCAAAAACGCGCGCAATATTTTGGAAGACGGCGCGCTGAAGAAAGGCCTGTCCGCGGGCGATTACGGGCGGCTGTGCGGACGGCTGGCGTTCTTGTATTACGCTGACGGCGAGGCGGACATGGCGAAAAAGTTCGGAAAAACCGCGGCGCAGTCCAAATCCGAATACGGCCTGTGGACTCTCGGCCTGATGGCGTATAAAGACGGGGATTTCGCGGCCGCGCAGAAATATTTTTCCGACATTCTGACCATAGACCAAATCAACGACGCCAGAAAGAGCGAGGTCTCGTTCTGGGCCGGCCGCGCGGCCGAGGGCGCGGGCGATGCGGATGCGGCGAACAAATTCTGGGGGGACGCGGCGGCGCGCCCGAATACTTTCTATGGCGCGCTGGCTCTCGCAAAAATGGGGAAAGAGCCGGCGTATGATTTTTTTGAGCAAGAATGCACGGACGAGGATATAGCAGAGCTGCTGGATAACAAATACGGATTCGCCGCGCTCGCGCTGCTGCAAATAAACGAAAAGGCGGCGGCAGAGAAATACCTGCGCTATCTTATAACGCGCGACGCGTCGGACCGGATGCTGCACGCCGTGCATTCGGTCGCCAGCATGGCGGAACTGCCGCGGACATCAATGCAGGTCGCCGGCGTTATAAAGAGCCGCGAGATTACGGAAATTGATCCGAACGTTATTTTCAGCGCGCAATATCCTATGCCGGATTGGGAGCCATTAGGCGGCTGGGGCATTGACCGCGCGCTGGTATTTGCCATAACGCGCCAAGAATCCGCGTTCAAGGCCAACGCGACGTCGCGCGTCGGCGCGGGCGGCCTGATGCAGCTGATGCCGAGAACCGCGAAAATCGTGGCGCGCCAGAACAATATGAACATGTCCGACATAGACATTTCAAATCCAGAGCACAACATGTTCCTGGGCCAGCAGCACATAGCGGACCTGTTCGCCCAGCCCGGCATAGACAACGACATAATAAAAATGCTGGTGTCTTATAATTCCGGAAACGGCGCGATGCAGAAATTTGAGAAAAATTTCCAAACCGACGATTCGCTCTTGTATATTGAAAGCTTTCCCGCGACCGAAACGCGGACATATGTCAAACGCGTGCTGTCCAATTTATGGCTGTATCGCGCGCGCTTGGGCCAGCCGCTGAATTCCATAAACGACCTGGCCGCCGGCCGCTGGCCCAAATACGAATCGGCCGACAAATTTGCCAGCGACGAACAAAAACCCGGCGTGGATAAAATATAAGAGTTGAGAGTTAAGATATTTTATTAACATCTCAACTCTCAACTCTCAACTCTTTCAATGAAATCATTTCCCGACTTTTCGCTGGAAAATGAATCCGGATATGAACTGGTCGCCGGCGTGGACGAGGCCGGACGCGGGCCGCTCTGCGGGCCCGTCGTCGCCGCCGCGGTGATATTCCCCTCCCCAGGAGGGGTGCCGCGCGGAGCGCGGCGGGGTGGGCGGTTAAGCAAGGAAATTATTATCAACGATTCAAAAAAAATGTCCGCGCATCAGCGTGAAGACGCGTATGAATTCCTGACGACGCATCCGGATGTCATTTGGGCGGCAGCACTTTGCACGCCGGCAGAAATAGACGAGCTGAACATCCTGCGCGCGTCGCTGCTGGCGATGAAGCGCGCCACCGATGCGCTTGGACGCGCGCCCGAATTTGTATTGGTGGACGGAAACAGATTGCCGCCGGGGATTTGTCCCCCCACCGGCCCGCAAAATCGCGCGCCGACTCCCCCCAAGGGGGGAGTAGTTTATTGCTCTCTTAATTCCGAACAAGTGGGTGCTGAATTACTCCCCCCTTGGGGGGAGTCGGAAAATGCAAGCCTTGTATCGGCGCCGCATTTTCCGGTGGGGGGACAACAAATCCCCGGTCTTGCCGTCGTGCACGGCGATGCGAAATCTTTATCCATCGCGGCGGCCAGCGTGATTGCAAAGGTCACCCGCGACCGCATAATGTGCGAACTGGCGCGCGAATTCCCGCAATACGGATGGGACAAGAACGCGGGGTATCCGACCGCCAGTCACTTGCAGGCGATAGAGAAATATGGTATAAATAGGCACTATCGGAAAACGTTCGGCCCGGTAAAAAAACTTCTGACTAAAGATATATAAAAGAAATTTTATTTTTAGAGTGCTGTGAAAACCCGGATTGCTGACCACCCCGCCGTCTGTCGCGCTATCGCGCGCCGAGACGGCCCCCCCCCCCAAGAGAGGGGAACACAAAAGGAAACAAAAATGAAATTGCGCACAATTTCAGAACTGGGGAACATCGCGGGGAAATACGTTCTGCTGCGCGACGACTTTAATACCCAAATAGTTGATGGAAAGGTTAACGACACTTTCCGCATCGCGCAATCGCTGCCCACCATCCGCGCATTGCAAGAAAAAGGCGCGCGCATCGCCATATTGGCGCACCTGGGCCGGCCCGACGGCGTTGCGACTCCGAAATATTCGCTGCGGCCAGTTGCATTGGCCCTCGGCGAATTGCTGGGCGAATCGGTGCCGCTGATTTCGGATTGCGTCGGCGCGCCGGCGGCCGATGCGCGCAAAAACATGCAAAACGGCGACGTGGCATTATTGGAAAATGTGCGATTTCATGCGGGGGAAGAAGAAAACGATTCGGAATTCGCGGCGCAGCTGGCGCGCGGATTTGACATATTCGTAAACGACGCTTTTTCCGTATCGCACCGCGCGCACGCATCAACCGTCGGCGTTACGAAATTTCTGCCGTCCTTTGCCGGCGAATTGCTGGCGTCCGAAATTTCGGCGATCGCACGCGCCATGGAAAATCCGACGCGGCCGCTGATGGGAATCATAGGCAGCGCAAAATTGGACACCAAAATAAAAGTATTGGAATCATTGGTCGCAAAGTGCGATGTTCTGGCGATTTGCGGCGGGCTGGGGACCACATTTCTGCTGGCGACCGGGAAATATAATTTCACCGATATGCTTTACAAGCCGGAATACAAAGAAGTCGTTGAAAGAATTCTGCACGCGGCAAAGCGCCGCGGATGCAAAATCCTGCTGCCGCTGGACAAGGGCGTGGGCCCGGAATACTCCGCGACCGCGCCGCGGACGGACAAGCCGTTTGCCGACATCACAGACGGCGACATAATTATGGACGACGGGCCGGAAAGCGTCGCGCAATACAGCGAGGCAATAGACGGCGCAAAGACCGTTATCTTGAACGGAACGCTGGGTCTGGCCGAATGGCAGCCGAATTGGAGCATTTCCAGCTTTGCGCTGGCCCGATACATTGCGCGGCGCACGCAAATGGGAAAGCTGGAATCCATTGTCGGCGGCGGCGACGCGGCCGCATCGGCAACCAACGCGGGCGTAGAGGCCGACATGACGTATGTCAGCACCGGCGGCGGCGCGTTTTTGGAATTTATAGAAGGCAAGGAGCTGCCGGGGATAGTGGCGCTATCATCCACCAACGCAGTCGGGGGATGATGGCGGCGTTAATCGCCGCTTTTAATGCTGAACATCGCCAAACGTTTCTATTATCTGCTGGTATTCCGAAATTTCGTTTTGGAGCCTTCCCACGGATTTTTGGGCTTCTACGCGCCGCTGTTCCAGGGCAGGCAGCGCATTTGATATTTTTGCATTGGTCTGGGCAAAGTTTTTGCAGCAAAAACGCAAAACCAACCCCGGCAGCTTGTTATTAATTTTAATATCTTCCACCCGCTCCGCCAGCAATTTTTCCTCGCAGGACAAGATTCTTTCCGCACGGACTTGTTGCAGCATCCAAAAGCCCGGGCCCCAGGCCATTTTGGCCATTTCAGCTAAATTAATTGGTTTGCCGGTTTTGTTCATTTTATATTCCTCTATGAATTTCAACTACCATTCACGAACTTTATAATATTTTAACCACGCATCAACAATTTCAGGCTTAAATCCTTTTTTTAAGGTAATTATCACGCTGCTTCCATCTTTTACAATTTCTCCATTGATTACCCTGCGTTTTATTTTGGCCGTATCCAAGCCTTCGTCGCCAATACCTGTCAGCAAAAATTCTGATGCTTCGCAATCTTTGGCGTTTATACCCAAATCATGGCACTTTTTCCAATTCCTGCAATAATCGCATTCAAGAAACCTTCTTTTTTGTTCGCTGTTAAAAAAATCTACAAATATTCCAGGCGGTCTTAAAAACGAGGCTATTTTCGGTTTCTCCGGTTCTTGTGTAAGGTCTATTTTATCGGTATTGTAATCATCCATTTTTGATTTTATAGTTCCTTGTTCTATCAAGGCAAATATATAAGGCATCAAACAAGTCATAGAAAAGTTCGCTGAACTTAAACATATTCGTTCAAAACCATGAAGCCCTTCCCTGGACATCCCAACAAAGTCCCCCATAGAAATCCATGGGGAATATATAAATTCACCAGATTTATTCTCAACTATAAATTGCAACGCGGCATTTGTGCTTTTCCAAAATACAGGATATTTAATAAATTTATGCAACATGATGACGTTTTTTACACAACCTGCGCGCAATTCTATCAGTTTATATTCGCCTTTTACCGTTTTTTCAAAGTATTTATTCGTATCATCCAGATCGTTTTTATCTACCAATGATGCATCTGCACCAAAGTAATCGTTTATATTATAACTATATTCGCCGGTTATAAAGTTGTAAAAAACATACGGCAACCCCAGTTCTTGCGGTTGTTTTACATCTTGCCTTTCATGCATTTTAAGACCCCTTGATTACCTGATAATAGCACGACTAATATATTTGTCAATATCTTTTTTCTGGATTTCCGGCCAATCATTGGTAAGATGCCGGTAAAATACGCGGATAGAATAAAATGGGCATATTCAGCAAGATTTCTTCGCTTTTTACAGGAAGTCGGGAATTGGATTCCGTCACGGCAGAGTCCCTGTCGGACGCGCTGATTTCCGCAGATATTGCGCCGGATTTGGCGGAAAATCTGGTCGGACGCCTGCGCGCGCGCGGCGCAGGAGATGGCGACACGGCAAAACAGATTCTGTTCGCAGCCATGCGGCCGATTGTGAGTAAGTTAGCTCCGTCGCGTCTCCCCCCTCATGCCCACCCGCGCGACTGGTTGTGTCACGTGGGGGGGCATGAGGGGGGGCATGCGACGGAACCAACGGTGATTTTGGTCATCGGCGTGAATGGCGCGGGCAAGACCACCACAATCGGAAAACTGGCAAAGATTTGGCATGACGCCGGAAAAAGGGTCGTTATCGGCGCGGCGGATACTTTCCGCGCGGCGGCGGGGCCCCAGCTGGCCGAATGGGCGGCGCGGGCGGGTGCGGTGCTGGTTTCCGGGGACGGTCCAGATACCCCCAAAGTTGCAGGATCCCCCCTGCCCTTGCGGCAGGGGGCGGCGCGCGAGGTTGCGGGCCGGGGGGATGGGTTTGGCGAATCAAATAATCCAAACCAAATTGTCATTCCCGCGCAATTGGGAATGGGTGATTTGACTGATGAACCCACCCCCCGTCCGTCGGATGCTTCTGCATCCGCCGGGACGCCCCCCGCCGCAAGGGCGGGGGCGGCGCAAAATCGCGATAGCCCCCGCGGCGGGGGTAGTTGCGACCCCGCGACGGTTGCGTATCGCGCGGTGGAATACGCGCGCGAAAACGGCGGCGACATCGTGATTCTGGATACCGCCGGACGGCTGCACAACCGGACGGACCTGATGGACGAGTTGGCGAAAATCACGCGGGTCATAAAGAAACTGGATGCGGACGCGCCGCATGAAACATGGCTGGTCCTGGATGCCACAACCGGCAAAAACGCCGCCGCGCAGATAGATCATTTTCATAAAATCGCGCCCTTGACCGGACTGATTGTCACCAAGATGGATTCCACCAGCAAGGGCGGATTTCTGGTCACTTACGCCGCCGAAAATAAAGCGCCCCTGCCCGTTGTCGCGATCGGATACGGCGAAAAAATCGGCGACCTGCGCCCGTTTGACGCGGACGAATACTTGAACAAGCTGCTGGATATATGATTTCATCCCGACTTGAAATCGCCCCCAAAATTCCTATATAAATTAGCGAATCGGTTTTTTTGATGATACAATAAACCTTGCTACAAAAGGATGCATTAATGTCTCTTATTCCAATGGTTATAGAAGAAAGCGGACGCGGCGAGCGCAGCTTTGACATATATTCCCGCCTGTTGCGCGACCGCATCGTCATGCTGCGCGGCGATATAGAGCCGGAAATGGCGAACGTTGTCATCGCCCAGCTGCTGTTCTTGGAATCCGAAAATCCGAATGCGGATATCCAGCTTTACATCCAATCGCCCGGCGGCGATGTTGACGCCGGCCGCGCGATTCTGGACACCATGCAATATATAAAGCCCCATGTTTCCACAATCGGCATCGGCATGGTCGCCAGCATGGGATCGGTATTGCTGGCCGCCGGCGAGAAAGGAAAAAGATTCGCCCTGCCCCATTCGCGCGTAATGATACACCAGCCACACGGCGGAACCCAGGGCCAGGTTACGGATATAGAAATCCAGGTCGCGGAATTCGCCAAGATGAAAAAGGAATCCGCGCGCATGCTGGCGGAATTTACCGGCAAGACCGAAAAGCAGCTGCATGACGCGATGGAGCGCGACAATTGGATGAGCGCGACCGAGGCGAAGGATTTCGGCTTGATTGACGAAGTTTTGGCTCGTAAGGCGTAAAGCGTGAGGCGTAAGGCGAGAGGAGCGCGATATGACGGTAATGGAAGATTTGGATGTTTATAAATTAGCATACCCGCTAGTACTTAAAGTATATAAGGTTACCGCAACATATCCTGATAATGAAAAATTTGGGTTAGTTTCACAAATGCGGCGCGCAGCCGTATCAATAGTTTCCAATTTATCAGAAGGTGGTGCAAGAATAACCGATGGAGAACAAAGACAGTTTATTGGTAATGCCCGCGGTTCCCTTGTTGAATTACGGGCACAAGTACGAATATCGGAAGATATAGGTTTTATTTCTGAAAACGACTCAACCGATATTCTGAATGATATTGAAAGAATAAAAATGATGATGAACGGGCTGTTAAAAACAATAAAATAGGGAGAGGAAGTGTGCCGTTTTGCGCCTTACGCCTTACGTCTCACGCCTTACGATATCATGTCCGATAAAGATAAAACAAACAATTCCAACGACTCTGCGCCGACGGTGGCGCAGCAGATATGCAGCTTTTGCGGCAAGTCTGTGAACGAGGTCAAACGCCTGGTTTCCGGCCAAAACGTATGCATTTGCGACGAATGCATAAAGCTGTGCAACGACATAATGGCGGATGACGAGCGGCACAAAATCACCAGCAATGCCGCCGATTTGCCGACCCCGTCCAAAATATACAAAATCCTGGATGAATATATTATCGGCCAGGATGAGGCAAAGCGCACATTGGCGGTCGCCGTATACAATCACTATAAACGCGCCAGCGCCGGGTTGCGCAGCAGCGTGGAAATTCAAAAATCAAATATCTTGATGATCGGGCCGACCGGAACCGGGAAAACATTATTCGCGCAAACTCTCGCGCGCATACTGAACGTTCCGTTCGCGATTGCAGACGCGACAACCCTGACAGAGGCGGGATACGTCGGCGAAGACGTTGAAAGCGTCCTGGCGCGTCTGGTCCAAAACGCGAATTTTGATTTGGAGCGCGCGCAGAAAGGAATCGTTTACATTGACGAGATTGATAAAATCGCGCGCAAATCCGAAAATCCGTCGCTGACGCGCGATGTGTCCGGCGAAGGCGTGCAGCAGGCTTTGCTGAAATTGATAGAGGGCACTGTCGCCAACGTATCGCCCGGCGCGGGGCGAAAGCATCCGCAAGAGGCGACGATGCAAATCAATACCGCGGGAATTTTGTTTATCTGCGGCGGGGCGTTTGACGGACTGCAAAAAATCATCGCGAACAGAATCAACGAACGCGCGGGTATCGGCTTTGGTGCGCGGGTCGCGTCCAAACAAGACCGTTTGGAGAAAACGGCCCTGTCCGATGTTCAGCCGACGGATCTGGTGAAATTCGGAATCATTCCGGAATTGACGGGACGGTTGCCCATCATCACAACCCTGAGCGAGCTGGATGCGGACGCCCTGGTTCAAATCTTGACCAAGCCGAAAAACGCGATTGTAAAACAGTACCAGGCGATGTTTGAGATGGAGGGGATAAAGCTGAACCTGACCCCCGACGCTCTCTCCGCGATTGCGGAACGGGCGTTGGCCCGCAAAACAGGCGCGCGCGGATTGCGCTCTATCCTGGAAAAAATATTGCTGCAACCGATGTTTGACGCGCCGGATAAACC
>JGI20166J26741_10541114_pt1 | contig 15737 bp, 6 predicted proteins | sample TergutCu122P5_FD_26741 | JGI IMG/M metagenome (IMG submission 26741)
CCCCCGAACAAAATTCCTGGGTACGCCACTGATAAAATTCAGCATTCCTTACCTTATTTAAAGGCGTAATATTTCTCTTCGTCCAACCACGATAGTTATGAGTCTTCTTTCTTTATAATATCTTATAAAACGCCGTTCACGGCCTTCTTTGTAGAACGTTTGGGCAGGAAAAGAACCAGATGCTTGTGAGTTATTTGTGAATTTGTACAGCCAGCTTGCTCTTCATGAGAGCAGTGCGCGATATTGAGGGTGTGTGAGACGGGGGTACTGAGGAGGATACTCAGACCTGAGGGAGACGAAGTGTGAGGAAATTGTACATTGAGAAGCTTCATAATATGTACTTCTAGACCACATTCATTGTGTGTGTGTGTGTTTTTTTTTACGTCGGTATTTCAGAGTACGTGTGTAGCACCGAGGACAGGATGACTGGTAAATGATGAATTGTAAGGGCTTTGGAAGGAAGCGATTGTAGCTCATTCGAGGCTCTAAGCAAGAATTTGCGTTGGCATTGAGGAAAGCGACGGAAATCCTCAGGTTCTAAGCACGTACCTCTCGTTTACATGTTAACCAGCCTGCTCAGCGACTAAATCAATGAGCCTGCTGTGGACAGGACATGTAGCTAGCACACGTGGGAAGATGTTATGTTACTGAGAAAACCTAGGGGGATGAAACCGCTTGGAAAACGACGGGATTGATAGGAGGGTAATGTTGAGGTGGATTTTAAGGAAACAGGTTGTGACTCTAAGAAATGAATTAAACTGTTGACAGTCTGTTAACGTGTTGGGCTGTCTTGAACACGCTAATGAATTCCGTGTTCCGTTCTTTTTGATGAAGGACCCAGATCCCTGAAATTAAGTATCGCTTCTCCCATTTCAAAATACACAGCGCATTGACCGTTTGAAGCATGAATTTATTGTGATATGCATTTAAAAAAACTGAGGACTTACCGCACAGTGGTGTTTGCATAGCAAAGACTAATCGCTTAATTCTGTGTGTGGATATAATCCTTGTTTATTTTGAGAGTCTTATGAAACACAAATTACTCTGCGGGAAGATTTTTTTTTTAATGTCAAAACAAGTGGTACATATTCATACGATATCGGCTGTGAAGTGGACGATCCAAGGTTTGAGTTCCAGCAGGGGTAAGAGATTTTTCTCCTCCAGAACGCCCAGACTTAATTCAAGTGGGTGTTGGGAGTTTTTTGTCCGGCGGTATAACGGTGGGGGCGTGAATTTAACTACTTCCCTCAGTTTCCAAGGTTACGAATGAGTGGAGCTCTACCTCCACTTCCCCTATATGTCTTTATGGCGTGCACAGGTACAGCTTTGCCTTTACCTGTATGCAGTGCCGACATATGTCACATCACTTTTGAGGATTTCAGATATGGGGCGTTGGTTTGTGATGTTCCGGGACTTAAATTGGACAAAGAGTGAAGTGATAAATTTGTTTAATGCTGTTCAAACGATCCGTGCACGGAGCGTGCTGAAAAGGCTGAAGGAATGCTTGCCGCCACACGGCGGTTGTCTGTATGCAGTCAGGGCATGCTGCTGCCGCTTTGAAGTTTGCGTAAGTTACGTGCCGCCCTGAGTGCCCCGTTTTGACAATTGTTGCAAGACTGGAGGCACGACGGATTGCGTAAATAAAAGACCGGATTTGCGAAACAGGCGGTCAAGTGAGAAAAAGTAAACAATTGAATACCTGTTGCCCGCCCACTTAAGTTCTCACCGTGCTAGTAAGAGAGACTGTAACGTTACGAAAATGTGCGCTACTGTCCAAGATCGGGCAAAGTCGTTATGGTTTAAATGTATGGCTATTGTTTCTGATTTGTAGTAATATCGTTTTAGTTGATACATTGCTATTATACATCTGAAAATATTATGGCTTCCATTATAGTTAATCACCTTACATTTAGTTCATCGCGAATTGTGTCATTGCTGTTGACCCTAGAGTGAAGTGCCTTCATGTCACGTATTTTATTAGGCCAAGGATATGACGTATTGTATTCTTGTTGAGTATTGTTGAGAAGACTGTAGTCGGGACTTACGTGGCCTTGCGAATTTCGTTGTTGTAGGACCTGAACTTTCTTCTAATTGAAAGTTCGTGAAATAATTCAGAGGATGTTACCGACAAAAAGATTATGTTACCAACATACAGTTTGGTTCAGATTTCTTTACAACAGCCACCTGTACCATTATGAAGTGTTAAAAGGGTATTTGGCACTGCTTGATATGGGTTTTGTGTTTATTATTCCACGTTATTTTTTGTATAGACAGTCGATTTTTTAGAAAATCTTAAAACGTTTTGTATAATTTCAGTTAGGAAGTTAAAGCACTGATTACTCTGAAGTCTGAACAGTTTTTGGAACAGCAAAGCACCTTATCCATTTCTTCTTCAGGAAAGTAAAGCTCTAAATCCAACACTGTACTTCTTTTGAAATCTAAGATGAAACTCATAGCCTGGAAGACACGCAGGCACGCCCCGCAGTACGTCTGCCCGATTAACGTTTCCCCGGTAGAAAGCATCTTGGTTTTTAGTATCCAAACTTCATAGAACGTACGTGTCTCTCTTTACAACGTTCTTTCGGCCGATGTTTTTGTAAAAAATTTATGTTAAAGTTCCGAAGACTTAATGCAACATATTTAAGAAAATGATACGCAGGGAAAGTCTCGAGTTATATTCCAAATACTGTACATGTTACTTACTGCATACAATGCAACTGTTTGTTAACAACCGTATTGTTTGACTGGTGATCAGGATGTTTTAAGCACTTGAAATCCTAACGTAATAGTTTTTTACATGTATATAGCGTTTCGCTGTGTTTTAATCACGTTTTAGGAAATTGGTTGGGGGAGGAGTGGATTAACTTTGCAATGCATTATAATTTTTCCGATTTAAGATGATGAGAAATGGCTCCCGGTTAGCGTTTTAGTGCAGAGCGTCTGATTTTCAGAAACGGATTACTGACTTTAAGCGGGAGATGGCTGTACTTTTCTTTTGTCGTGGTAATTTAAATTTACTGCAATACTGAATTTGCATTTAAATTACCACTTTTAAGCGTGTCCGCAAAATTGCGAAAAGTGACTTTTAGCTTCGTCGTATCTGTCTATCCGTCTGCATGTAACAACTCGGATTCCACTGAACGAAATTGTATGGAATTTGATATTTGAGTATTTTTCCAAGTTCTTTGGAGAAAGTGCAAGTTTTATTAAAATCTAACAAGCGTAATGGGTACTTTACTTGAAGGTATTTGTACATTTATGACAATATCTCGCTCAATTCCTGTTAAAATGAGAAATGTTTCGGACAAAATTTGTAGAAAAAATCAAAACACGCTTTTTATGTTCAGTAACTCCCCCCCCCGAAAATCGTGCCGTTTGTGAGATAATGTGGAAAAATATTGTAGAACCGGACAGGCCACAGATGACAATTTGGCGCATGCCCTTTACATGCTGGATAACTAGGCTACAGACACACTGTCAGAATGTGTAATAGTTATTGCTCTTCCACTGCTACAATGGTTACAAGAATTGCATCTTAATCTTACATGTGTATGTACATTGCCTCTCTTGTTCTTACCCAGAATTGGATCTCACCCATCAACCTCAACATTTAGTATTCAGTGAATAAAAAGCGTATTTTCTTCAAGGAGCAGAAAAAGTTTCACTGTCTGTGTTTCATAGTTCTTAAACATTTTCTTCCAATTAATAAAAACAGTTCGCAAGTAAGTGACTACTGTTAAACCGAAACTTGTACTGCTGTGTGCATGTAATCACAACTGTGCGATTTCATTCATAACAGTGTTTCAAGTAAGGTATTTCCTCTAGGTTATCATATTTTGAATCATCCTGCTGTTTGTTATATGTTGCATGTGCACAGGTTCTTTGTTTAGCATGTTCTGTTATGTGTTACCTAATGACATTGGTGGTTCCATTTTCTGTGAGCAAGGAAAGAGTAGGCATACCAGTGAAGATATTTTAGCCAGAAGTGAGAGATCTTCTGGTGGGTGTTTCATTCTGTAAGATTTCCGTCATCTTTAATGCATGGGCATTGCCTTATTCTTAACTAAGAACTGTCAATTATACTCACTTGATGAGAACTTGGTGCCTGATTGTAAAACATTCAAAGTTCAAGGAATTATCTGGATAAGTTCATATTGTCTTATATCTGTCACTTCAAGCCAGTATAAATGCAATTAACCCTTCTTTGTATATTGAACATTAAAACTGAAGAAGGACTTGTGTAATAAGTAAATGAATGAAATATTGAAAATGTGATTATAGAGGTATTTGTTTCCATAATGAAAACAAGCATACATATATTTTTGCAATTATGCATAACCATTTTATATTATGCATATCCTTTTTAGTGCCTATTACACACTGTTTCCAGGCAATTAAAAATAGTGGTCAAAACTGTTAATGTTCATGTGACCTATATCTGACATGTAATATGTAACTCATTAAATATTTACCAAATCAAAAATTTTACAGGTGAACCTTATTGGTATTACTGAGAGAAAGATTTTTTTTTTTTGTATTATGTGCAACTTATCGGAAATTTGATGCCAATTGGGTATCTGCGGATTCTGACAGCTCAAAATTTTTTTAAACTAGGAAGGCTTAAAAACTTCAATAATTCAAAGAATTGATGTTGCAACAGTGAATTTCTCTTCTGTACTATGGTTTCAAAATTATATTTTATTATAACTGTTGTATATTGGGGTGTGTGTGCATGTTTGCTTGTATGCATAAGTGAATGTCTTTAGATTGATGTAGAGGTAAAATTGGATTAGAGAGTACAAACCCATTCCTTTCTTAAAGTGCAGTAAAATTAGTTGAAGTTGCCTTATTTCTTTTTCACATATTCAGCCTGCATGAGGCTTGTGTCATTTATCACACATCCTTTTTGTGTAGTACCCAGTTATAGGCCAGAGGATCCCTTAAGCAATGTGACAGTCTGTATTCATGCATGTGAGAAAGTATTGCTTTGTACTTTCTTATCTCCATGACTGTGTTGTGTTGCACTGTCCTGAATGCTGTTTTGCATGTGCTGTGTAGATGCAGGGTCCACCAATCTTGATGTTTTCTGGGAGAGTGAGCGCAGACTTAGTGAAGCTGGGGTGAGACGTACCTCAGGTAGGTTTACTGTTGTTGATGTATAGTAGCATAGTACGGACGTGGGATTCATGAGGTTATATATATATCTGTACTGGATATGTTTTAGTGTTTTTCCCTGCACATCTGTCTGAGGTATGAAGTAGTATGAGTCAATTGTGAAAGGTTGAAGTAAATCAAGTGTCTGTCTTGTCTGTTTCACCTTTAACATACTTCTTATGCATGGGAAATCTGTAACCTACACAATGGTAAAGGGTTAAGAAACTCTACTGTTGTGAAAGAATAAAAACATAATGTGATAAGGTTTGTGTTCTTTGGAAATTACTACAATTTGTGATAAAGACCAAATTAGAATGTCATTGTCATAAGTTCTGAAAGTGATGTATTCATCTTAGATCTATCAGCCTATGTGTCCATGTATAATTTGCTTTGGTTGCATGTTGGCACAGGTGATGTTCTTAATGCTGCCATTTATTTGAAGAGGGTTGTCTGATATAAGATACCAGTTTTTGTTCATGTAAGCTTTTCATTATACAGAACTATCCTTTGACGGCAAGTAAACATGTGTAATGTGTTACATTAACTTTTGTGGAGCTTTATCTCTTCACTCTAAATTGTTGTTGTTAAAACAGTTTGTGATTTATATCAACATATGATTATTCAGTCTGTCCAAGCTTCAGAAAGTGTAAAATCTGGAATGACACTGTCCTTCTAAAAGGACAGAAGAATGGCATTTACTTGGTTAAACAGTGCTGTAGAAATGCAGTACAACAAACATTAATTCATGTAGCATCGTCAATACTGAAGCTCCATACCTTTTGCTCATTGTCATGAACATCCCAGCTAGCATGACCAGTGTGCATCTCCTTTGCCACCTCTTTTGCCCTTACCCATATAATTTACTGTTATCCTTCCATGAAGATAATCTTCTTCAATCCCCTGACCTTGATGTTGAAGACATGTGGTGGTCCTTGAAATGTCAGTAGCTATTTATCTTTTGACACACTGTAACATCCAACCACTCTGAGAGCTTGAAATCTTGCGTCAACAGTAATGGTCATAGAAGCTGTTTATTCAGTTGTTGTAATAACTTTCTGAAGCATGGTTTAGAAGAAATAGTTGTGTAAGATGGTGAACCCTCACTTGATTATCCAGCAAAAGCTGAGGAATTAAGTGCTTTTAACAGTTGTCATCCACTTTTTCCAGATGCCAGTATTGTGCTGACAGAGGACACAGACAGTTTCATCATTGGCGATCGAGTATGGGTAGGTGGTACCAAGCCTGGGCAGATTGCATACATTGGCGAGACACAGTTTGCACCAGGAGAATGGGCTGGTGTAGTTCTGGATGAGCCAGTAGGTCAGTTTCTGAAGCACGGTGATGGATACCTTGCTTATAGCGCATGTACGTTAAAAATATCTCTGCACATTTACACACATCTTGAATTTTTGTGGTTTTGATGGTCATTTTATTCCATTTAGAACTTTACCAACACAATAGTCTATTGGTCATAAAATTTGTTTTTGATTTTTCTGTACTTGGTGTAATTTGCTGTTCATCCATTCCATTAAAACAATGGACACAGGACAGGTCATTTTCAGACAAACACAGTGTATACCTAATCAAGTATAAACTTGTTAAAATTACATAACAGTATGTACACCAACAATATAAACACTAATACATGGCAATTAATAAGCTTTTTCTTCGTTAATAGGCTAATATCAGCCACATTTAACATGGCATCTATTCTTCAACTGAATAAACTATGTTGTAACAAAGGATCTTAACTCCCCTTTAAAGAACTTGTTCTTGTCCAGTTCTGCAATGTGATTAAGCACTTTGTTATATAATTGAAGACCTAGATACCCTACATGTTAGAGTCCCCCCCCCAACATCTAAAACACTAAGTTATCGTTGGCACGTTACCCATGAGCAAGGTTCAAGATGTTCACAGAATCATGAAAAGCTCAAGTTTTAATCAAAACTGGAATTGATAACTGTATTTTAGTTATTACTCTCAGCATCAAATTTCATGATAACCTGTTCAGCAGTTCTCAAGTTTCTTCATGCATGCAGATGGAATGATTTTAATAGACATTTCTCAGAGCTACAGATGTACCAGGAAATTGAACTCCCATTTTACTCTTGCATTTTGATAGTATTCGAGTGGAGAACTTGTGTGACATGTTTGGGAAGAAGCCATTTTGAATATTGATTGAGACACTTTAAGTCTTTCCAGTTCTTCTGAACAGATTTCAGGAATATGCCTCGAAATAAGTAATTACATTGTTCCACCTTCCTTATAGCTTGCATTGTTATCAGCCTGCCATTTCTCTTGTAATGATACTTTCCTACAACACTGTACTGAAGAAACAGTCTTTTGACTTCTTTAATTTATTATGAATGCTGCTCTTGTTCTTGTACAAAAGTACTGTATTTTCAATAATTTGATATTATTCATTACTTCTTCCCTTTTAGTCCAGAGAGAACCTTTGTTTAATTCTTCAGACTACATGTAGCATTCACGTGACATCTGTAATTGCATCCCTTATCATTCTCACAATGGCCAGCTGGAAAAACTATCCTGCCAAACAACACATTATCAAATGCTCACCTTAGATATGTTCAGATAGGCTCAAGTTGTTGAAGTACAGTAAGTTCATTATGGTCATTAAGTAATGCAAATACACAGGAAAGAATGATGGGTCAGTGGCTGGTATTCGCTACTTCCAATGTGAGGCACGACGTGGAGTATTTTCTCGTCTCACACGTCTTACTAGAACTCCACTCCAGCAGCCTGATTTGGATGGAGCAGGAGGTGGTGGCAGCCCTGCTCAGCCACGACCATCTAATGGGACAGCTTTCGGAGTAACATCACCAATCCGTCGGCTCACCCCTATTATCTCGCCTTCTAGCAGCACAAAGGACCTTCATCTAAAGAAAACAGCATCTCCATCACTGAGTAAGATGTTTATTAAGGGAAAAGCAGCACTATATTCTGTAGGAGGTACAGTAGGCACAAATGTTTTTGAAATGTTGATGTATGTGACACTGGAGATCCTTTGTGTGCCTCATCCATTGAAGTCATGTTCATAAACTGTATGCACATGTTAGTACTTCTTTAACTTGCTTGTGACTACCTCACAGAGGTGAAGTCTGATGGATGAGGCTAGTGTACATGACTGGTGAAATTTATAAGCTACTTTTTTGTAGTGTTCGTATGTGTCTTCTAATCTGTACACCGAACACATCGGTGACATGTGTTTTCAGTGTGGTTTTGTGGGGCACTGATTTCCAAATCTGACCCACTTCCACACAGAGATAAAAGACAGAGTTATGCATCATCCAGGTTGAACTGTTATGTGTTTTATATTTTGTTATCAGGCTGTACATTTAAATTTATGCTGAAAATATAGCCCTTCCATAAAAAATTTATAAAAGCGTTAACTGTGTACGGTAAGAGTGATAGTACAATAATCTGTGTTTTGTTATATTTTCATGCTTCTCTTACTCTACTCAGCTAACTTTTACTCAAAACTTTGAGCAACATTTTTTATCCTGAGAAATTTCAAGTTTTCTTCTTGTTAATATTGTGTTACTTTTTCTGTGCAAGGAGCTACTTCCTAACTCCATGCTTTACAGAAGTTGGTAAAAAAGTTTTAATGTGCTTATAAGGCAGGGGGGTAGGGCATACTGTCAGGTACATGTGTAGATGTCAAATGTTTGGTGGGGGGGGTGGAAGTATAAATGTTTACCGAACAAAATCTAGTAAAACAGTAATGTGAGAAAATAATTGCTTTCATACAGATTCATCCAACACAAACTTGAGTTCAACAAGTCATGCAGACTTGAAGCTCGGAGAGCGGGTGATAGTGATGAGCAGTCAAGGTTCTAAAGCTGGTACCCTACGATACATTGGGGCCACTGAGTTTGCTGCAGGGGAATGGTGTGGAGTGGAACTTGATGATCCTTTGGGGAAGAACGATGGATCTGTAGAAGGAAAAAGGTGATAATCAGAAAGAACAAGATTTGTAGTATCCTATCACATTCGTTATGTTCTTTGAATTTCCATAAAGAAAGAAAAAGCATGCTAAATTAAGAATGGTTAATAATTATGAACATATGTATCCATTGTGGATGCCCTTCTTGGTTTTTCCATGGATGTCCATTGCTGCAGATTTGTCACATTGTTGCTCCCACCTGTCTTTTTTTCTCCCATAAATATTCTGTTTCAACTTGACTGTGTTTCTCCCCTCTTTTCTCACTTAATACTGTGTTCATGTAATCCTTTTGCCTTCTCCTTTTTTTCCCCTGTTTTACTCTTCTCCTGTTCATTTTCAGATACACTGCTGGTTTTGGCAGTTGCTTATCCTTCATTCAAGTTTTCATGCCTTCCAAACGGTGCAGTTGAGATCTTCATTCTTCAGGCATATTGTGCTATATCACTGAGTGTTGGGTGCCCATCATTTTGAGACTGTGTAGTGGCCCCATCTTCAGGGGTCGGATGGATCCACGGAGTATATGCAGCTGAGTGTCCAATCAACACTCACCCGTTACATTTCATCGATCCACCTGTCTTGTCATTATTCATCGGACATCTGACCCTTGAAGAGGAGGCCACTGAGTGTTGGGCAGCCAGCATCCAGTGACAGAGAAATATCTCAAAAGGACAAAGATGTTGAATCTTTCATTGAGTTGCACATCACATTTTTTATTACTAGTGAAATGATTTCTTTAATCCCATATTCGCACATGTTCCTCTGAATTTTAATTGGGATGTAAGGATCTACAACTTATAAGTGGTTCATAATTTGTAGTTTACCACTAAATTTGCCTGTGCACAAGCAACATCTGTACCTATTAAAGATAATGAAAAATTAATGAAGAGTATTTTTGGCAGGTACTTTGAATGTCAACCCAAGTTTGGGTTGTTTGCACCAGTACACAAAGTAAGTCGGTCTCCTTCTAGCCGACGCCCATCTGCAACATGTGCAATTCATCATGGAACAGCAGGCCCAGGTATAAAGAAAAGTGGCTCACGAGAGTCACTTGTGTCAGCCTCAAGTGCAGCTTCATCTGTACGTGGCCCCAGGGTAAGACTTGGTGTCACCTCATTGAGCAAGACTGTCCAGCAGGTGGGCTAATTTCCTCACAAAACAGGAAACCAGCCAAAAGGAGCACCAGAGAAAATAAAAAGATGGAAAGTAGAGAGTTGATCCTGGCCATTACTCATTGAATGTTACTAAAATCTGAAATTGTGTTAACTATAACTGCCATGTTACAGAATTATGTTTCTCTAGATTGCTGAATGCTAGCAACATTAATTTGAGGCTAATAATTCCACAGATTGTGTATAAAAGAACAGCATATGTGATAAAAATTATGTTCTTAAGAAATTAATCAGCAGATGTCTCTGATATTTATTGCACCTTGCATGTCATGATACCTCTGCCCCTCTCTGGGCCTTCTTGGTCTGTTGTAGGTTGAACTGTGCCTTTACATTACTTTATACATGTTGTGGAAATAATTTGACTTGACATACCTTGCTTTGAAATTCACTTCTGAAAAATTCTTTGTTGTTTTTTGTTACTTGCGTTACTGTTGGATAACATTTAAAATTAACTCAGAACAAGACGTTTTCTGCTAATTTGAAACTATACTGAGATGTAGAAACTATCTTTGAGACTTGAAAGTGGATTTACTGAGGTTCAGTTTCTCATTGTTAAACTTCTGAGAATATCTGGTGCCATCCCCCCCCATGGTGAGACTTACAGGAACTACAAATTAATCTACTTAGCAATACTCCCAGCCCTTGTTTTACACCTTTTTCTTTAATGCTCCTTGCTAATTTATATCCCTTCTTAATTAGGGCTGTCTCATTGTTGATCTGAGGCCCTTTGGCTAGTTTATTTGCAATTAAGTCTTTTTTTCTTATGAGAATGTTCTTTTGATTTTTGCCTACCTTTTCAGGAAAGCAACTAGGGTGTAAAACAGGGGATGTGTGTAATTTTTACTAGTGAAAATTTACCAGATATATCCTTAACATTTCATGCCATTGCCATTTGTAATGTACAGTTAAGAAGGTTTATAATATTATTTTAGTTATTGTCATGTATTTCCTTCAAAATTTCAGATGCCTAGGGCCAAGATTGCATTTTACATGGGAGCCATCCTGTTTTACAATGTTCAAAACTATGTTGTGAACAAATGTTGCGTATTTTTAAACATTTATCACAACATAAAATTTCATTCTTTCATTAACTGGAGCTTGTGTTTCTCCAATTTGAGAAACTTTTATGGTCATCATGTAGGTATTTTTGATAGTAGGATATAAAAGTGAAGAAGTGATGTGGCTTCTGTTGGCGTGGTGTTTATAAAAGTTTCATGAATGTCATTTATTGTTTCAAAAGGCAGGTCTGGCGTATATGTATTTGTATCACCTTGTTCCTTGTGGCAAAAGTGTTTCTTCTTGGTCCATTAGGATTTCCATTTTGACACTTTGCCACTTTCTTTCGTTGTACTTGTAGTGTCTTCACGCTTGTTAGTTTTCGTGAAAACATCCAATGTATTGCATGTATTAAATATTTGGATAGAAATATTTTACTCACCAAATATCGTACCTGTACCGACAGATCCACTTATGAATTCACAAGTGCCTGTTGTACATGTTAAGAGGACACCAGAAAAACAAACTAATAAATATTCTTCAGGTGTGTATGTAATGTCACTGGTACCTTTAATTGCCAGTAGTAGGTGTCATCAATGACCAGTTAAAAAAGGAAGAGATGTTTTTAAAACAACCCAGACTCTTTCTGTAACGTGTAAAAACAAAATACTCCTATTTGCTAGTACATTCCAACAAACCAAACCTTATATACATATATATGGTGATTTATCTGTAAAATATATTAATTTTTTCTATGGATATTGTGATAGTCAGTGTAATGTAAGATAGTGGCAAATCAGATTCAAAATTTCATATCAATGGCAGTATTATTTATAACATGTGTTGTTTAGTGTGTGTCAGGAAATGGAATGTGAAATATTTTCCAAAAGTGTGCCTGAAATGCAGAGTGGAAGAACGCCACCCTGTAAATTGTACAGCATCTGGATGCTCTAAAGAGAGGAGGAAAAAGTGCAGATGCTCACTTGAAAAGTTTACATAAACCTGTCTATATCATGTGCAGGCAGTTACAAATTGCACTGTAGTACTACTGTGACTTGTCTGGTAATTAGAATTGACTGTTGTTAGTGTGGTAGGAGTTTTGCCATCCGTTCGTATGGTGCATGGTGCAAGTGAAGCACACAGCATTATTCAGCCATGTTTTGAAATGGTTTTTTGTAATCTGATCAGTAACCTGAGTTGATAGTTTGGTCTTCCATGAAGAACTGGAATAATGGAACATTTCTCTACAATTTGTTTTATAGAAATTATCCTTTTTATACAAGGTGAATACTGTAACTTCAGTAGTTCCACTTGCAGTTCCCCCTATAGCTTTTGGGCATTAACAAAATTGTGAGAATTTGTACAATTTTGTGCTTTACAAAGCCAATTTAGCTACTTTTAGCACACATATTGTGATCAGACTGTCAAAACAGCAGCAAACCCTTTAAAGTCTCTTGGAATGAGTAAGGCTGTTGGTGAGAATTTGGTGCTGTGCAGTGAGACTGCTATGATTAGAAAGAGGGGCAGTGCTGACTTAAAAAAAACAATTTGGAAAATGTATACATACTATGATGGCACTCTTCCTCCACTATAGGTGCTGGCAAGAACATCACAACTGATGCTTTGTTTCTGTTAATGCTTAGTTGTAGAATGATTTCTAGGATACCAAGGCAACATTAATTATATGGAGCACCAGATTCATGTTTTTGATACATATTTCTTCATATGACATGGCCCTTAAAATTGTTCAGCATAAATAAAAATGGACATGATTCTACAATTTTTTTGGGGGGTAAAATTCTCCAGGACAAAATTTATGGACATCCGTTCAGCAGTACTCAGATTGTTACATGTGCACAACTGAATGGACACAATGATTCAGTAGTCCCAAGGGTTGTGAATGCTCCTAAAAAGTAACATATTGTTGTTAAAGCAAAATTTAAAATAATGTAGTCAAAATGAATAAACTATGAATTGTTTTCACTGTGATATTTTAAGAAGAAACATCACCTCATTGTTGCTCAGGATAGTAAAGAAAATGGAAAATTTGACTTTGTGTGGGTCGTGGGATGGGATCTAAAACCTTGTAAGACAACATACTGTATGCATAATTTTGGAGGTGGTATAGTACAATACAGTTGCTGTCTGTAAGGCATGGTAATTGCAGTAGTTAATGTGTTATGGATGATAGTTTCTTGCCTGACATATTCTGTTCATTTTTAATGACTGCCAAATAAATGGCATTTAACAGCCTCATCTTAATGAATGCTGTCAGGGTAATGTTACAAAGATCTTTTATATTACACAGTTTATGTTACTTTGTGATATGGTGGTATGGTTTCACATTTTACACTTATCTAACACAACTAGTAGAGTTAGTGTTACCGTTAATAAGAGTATATCACTCATTTGCTGTAATAATCAATATTTTCATTTGCATGTGTCATGATTTCAGGTTCTGTGATGCTAACCATTTCCTCACAAATTCCCATACCTGTTGCAAGATGCGTAGTTCAAACGTTTCAGGAAATATTTTCTGCTTGTTCTCAAAGCATGATATACTTTTGCTTTTTTTTTCTTTCTTTTATTTGCGTGGTTAATTTTTTGTATTATTTTTTTCCCCCCTTTCTGTGTTTAATTTTTCTGTTGCACCTTTTGGATGGTTTTTAACCTAACTAATTTAGTTATAGTTATTGTAAACCCTATTTTGAAAGTAGCATGGATTTGCTCTTGTAGACAAATACTGTACTACTAATCTTTGTTTTGTACAGAGTATTTTGCTGATTTGCTGTGAGCAATTGTATTTGTAGCTTTGCTGTGTTTATGGTTTCTTATTCATAAAATAACACATTTTGAGGACTGTATGTGTTTCTGTTCTCATTTGGAGGGGTGGGGATGCACATACTTTGTCTTACAGAAAGGCCTATTCTGAATTACCGGACACACTGTTTCAGTTAACTGTCATTATACAGGAACCTAAGGATCTGATTCTTAGAGATAGTTAACTAATACATGCTGACCTGTGATTGAGAATAGTTTTTTTTTTCTGTTAGACCGAACTGAGTGGATGCATCCCCAACCCTTGTCACATGAGGAATGGAACAGATTCAGTTCCAAAATCATGCTCATATTTTGATATGAGATGATATTAAAGGCCAAAAACCTAGTAATCCAAAGTGTAATATGCCATCATTAGAACCCCTTAGAGGTTAGGTGATTGCATTGTTTGAGCTCTTCCTGCATGTTTTTGTTGTAACTTGCTGCTCTGATTATATCCCTTACCTGATTTACTAATATTGTGGAATCCTACTGCTCTGTTTATAGAAGGCTGGCGTTCGAACGCCATCTACTCCAGTGTCAACAAAATCTTCACTTCAGGTAAGGATATAACTACATTTGTACTGTATTTTGTTGACCGTGCATTTATTTGGTTATTTATTTAGTTGGTTATTAACACGAATTACATTTGTACTGGTCCATTTATCATTTGTATTTTACTTTCACTGCAGTGATTTATTGTTAGGAAGCTATGTGCTTTCAGTTTCACATGGATGTGTTTATGTAAGGCACCATATTTATGATTCTCCTTTATTTTATGACGGTATGTGATGTACATTTTGAAACTAATATAATTAGTATTGCCCAGTTTTATTGTGTGTATATATTATGTGGTTGGTATGTTCAAATTATGTAATGCACAATTTATTTTAAAAATGCTTATTAAAATTGTAACAATAAATATACCTGACACTGTTCCTTGATTTCCTGTAACCTTAATGAACACAAGGTAAGGGAATCTTGCATTATATGTTAGTTAAGTAAGTTCTGTATTTGCAAAGTGCTAAAATCCTAGAGCAACCTGACTGTTTTTATTTTCAGTAAAGCTTGACACTTAAGTTTCTTATATGTTCTGAAGGAGAAGATTTAAAAGGAATAAGAGTAAATAATAAATATAACTCTGCACAACAAATTGTGTTCTGTATTGTAATAGCATTGTGCCTTTAAGTGGCTCATAATGCAGGTCTGATAAATAATATCCAAGAATTGCTGAGCAGATGGCAACATTTTTGGTTCAAAACTTTATCAAGATATGTAATGAGTTGACATTTGAACTGCTGAGAATTGACTGTAGTAAGAGTATACACTCAACCTTAGTTTTCAGTGACTTGATCCAGTCTGTATTGTTGTTTGTTTTATTACTTCGAAGTGACCAATTGAATAAAATCAGAATATTAGATTAAACAGAAAGTAAGAAATAATCTAGTTCACACGTGGTATGAAATTTCGCTTTTGTTACTGATACAGTACAGGGTTGAATGTTCTAAAAATAAGAGAGGTGCATGTAAAATTTTCTGATATTCAAATTTGCATGCTCACACGCACACGCACACGCACACGCACGCACGCACACACACACACACACACACACTTAAAATTTGAAATGCATGTGACG
>JGI20166J26741_10542225_pt1 | contig 15734 bp, 15 predicted proteins | sample TergutCu122P5_FD_26741 | JGI IMG/M metagenome (IMG submission 26741)
TCGACGGAGACGATATCCTGCGTGTTGCCGCTGACCGCGCCCTTGCGCCAGAGCTCGCCGCGGCTGCGGCTGTAGAAGCACGTGCGCCCTTCACTTAACGATATCTCCAGGCTTTCCCGGCTCATGTACGCCATCATCAGCACCGCGCCGCTTTCCGCGTCCTGCACAATTGCCGGTATCAGGCCCTTTTCGTCGAATTTTAATTGTGATATGTCCATGTTTTTTACCCCTGTTTTATTGTAGCATTAGCTTAAGCTCATCCGGTGTGATAATTCGATCTTTTTTCCTGTGCAACATTCTATGGCAGTTTGAACATACGCAAACCAAGTCCGTTTTTGGATCAACAACAATGATTTCGTCTTTGTTGTATAAAGGTTTCAAATGGTGTACCTCTATATAATTTCTTCCCAATTCGCCATACTTATTCTCAAAATTGAAACCGCAAACACAGCAGATGGGCTTATGTATTTGAATTGCGGCATCGCGATTTTTCTGGCTTCTTTCATATTTGGTAGTAAAATATTGTGCTTTTTTGCCTTCAGCGCCTCCTGGATAAATAGTGTTTTCAAGCTCATTATCAATCGTTATAAGAGCCTCATCAAATAATTGCAATTCTTCAATAGCCAGCACCAATTCATCTCGCAATTTCCATACAAAGGCACCTGATTTTTTATATCCTTCATGCCAACCCTCAAACAAAATAATAAAGTACGATTTTCTTCCTTTGTCATCTATTATTTCAAATCTATTCAAATATTTAAGTATTCTTATACCCAATCCTTTTACTATCCCATTAAATGGAGGCAGTTTATGTTGAGGATATTCGCATCTATAGATATTAAGCATTTCCTTGCTTGTTGACTGATGATCTATCTGCGCATACCATTTATGTATCATATCCAATGACCGCTTATCGAATATCTTATGGTTTGCCAGTATTTCCTTCCATTCATCAACCGTTATATCAACATCCGCAGTAAAAATGCAATTGTGCTCTATTAATCGCTTTTGAACGAGATGTTTCTTGGGTATCGTACCCATGCAAAAGTCCCCACTTTCAGACGATTATATAGCTGCCAAGAACGCGAGGCGCGTCGAAAGCCATTTGAGCGCTCCTAAATTATTATACCCTGTTTTGTAAGCTCTGTCCAGCTATTAACCCGTTTTGTTTATATCGTTATTTTGTACAAAATACTTGACTTATATCAAAAAATTATAGTACAATAATATTCGGATAAAATACAGCGCGCAATGACTTAAATATACAGATGAGGTGTAGATGTGCAGGAACCAAAAAAATCGGAAACGGAAAAAACGGAAACGTTAAAGGTTCTGGTCGTTTCAAGCGAAGTAGCGCCGTTTGTCAAGAGCGGCGGCCTGGGGGACGTGGTCGGTTCGCTCCCGCGCGAGCTGGCGAGGCTGGGCGTGGACGCGCGCGTGGTGTTCCCCAAATATAAAAGCATAAAGAAAGAATACGCCGAAAAGATGTCATATATCGGCTCATTCACCGTGACGATGGGCTGGCGCAACCAGAGCGCCTCGGTGCATTATCTCGAGGACACCGTCCCGGTATATTGCATCGAAAACGATTATTTCTTCGGCCGCGACGGCCTGTACGGCTACGGGGACGATTACGAGCGTTTCTCGTTCTTTTCCAAGGCCGCGATAGAATTTCTCACGATAATCGATTTTTCGCCGGATATCATCCATTTCAACGACTGGCAGTGCGGCCTCGGCTGCGTCTACCTGAAGGACAAGTACTCCCGTTTCAAGTTCTTCGAAAACACCCGGAGCGTCTTTACGATACATAACCTCAAGTATCAGGGCATATTCGGGCGCAGAATCCTGGAATCCGTGGATTTGAACGACGGCTATTTCGTCAGCGACAAGCTGGAATTTTACAATAACGTCAGCCTGATCAAGGCCGGCATAACCTACGCCGATATCGTCACGACCGTCAGCGAGACCTACGCGCGGGAAACGCAGACGCCCCAGTTCAGCTACGGCATGGACGGCATACTGCGGGCCAGGGGCCATCAGTATTTCGGCATACTCAACGGCATCGACACCGAAGCGAACGACCCCGCGACGGACGCCGATATTTTCGAAAACTATACCGCCGCGCGCCTGGCCGGGAAAAAGGCGGACAAGAAGAAATTGCAGGAACAGCTTGGGCTTCCCGCCGCCGATGTGCCTTTGATCGGCATAATCTCGCGCCTGGTGGATCAGAAGGGCTTTGACCTGGTCTCCGTTTCTATGGAAGAACTGATCGGCATGGATTTGCAGCTGGTCGTCCTCGGCACGGGCGACGGGCGCTATGAGCACCTGTTCCGGCACATGCAGTGGCGCGCGCCGCAAAAGGTCAGCGCCAACATCATGTTCGACGATAACCTGGCCAGGAAGATATACGCCGGCTCGGACATGTTCCTTATGCCCTCGATATTTGAGCCCTGCGGGCTGGGCCAGCTGCTGGCCATGCGCTACGGCTCCGCGCCCATTGTCCGCAAAACGGGCGGCCTGGCGGATACCGTCCGTCATTTCGACAGGCTCGCCGGGACCGGCAACGGCTTCGTCTTCGAGGACTACCTCGCCAGCGGCATGATGTGGGCCGTGCACGAGGCCGTGAACCTTTACGCCTCAGACAAAAAGTCATGGAGAAAACTCGTCAAAAACGCGATGAAGAGCGACTATTCCTGGAATAAATCCGCCGAGAAGTATAAGGAATTATACGAAAAAATGGCGCGAGGTGAAATATAAACTCGGTGAAATGTAAGATTTAGCGGTTGCAAAATCCCGCGTTATGATTTAAGATTGTATATGTTTGAGTAAACTGCGAAAAAGGAGAGTATATATGATTTATTCAAGCGAAGTCGAAAGAATGTGCTGTGTCAAAAAAGGCCCGGACCACGGCCCCGCCCCGATTCCCGAGGAAGGCGCGTGGGTGCAGGCAAAGGAAGTCAGGGATATCAGCGGCCTGACGCACGGCGTGGGCTGGTGCGCGCCGCAGCAGGGTGCGTGCAAGCTGACGCTGAACGTGAAGGAGGGCATTATTCAGGAAGCCCTGGTCGAGACCATCGGCTGTTCCGGCATGACGCATTCCGCGGCGATGGCGGCGGAGATATTGGCCGGCAAGACGATACTCGAAGCGCTGAACACCGACCTCGTCTGCGACGCGATCAACGTGGCCATGCGCGAGCTGTTCCTGCAAATCGCCTACGGCCGTACGCAGACGGCCTTTTCGGAGGGCGGCCTGCCCATAGGCGCGGGGCTTGAGGACTTGGGCAAGGGCCTGCGCAGCCAGGTCGCCACGATGTATTCGACGGTGGCCAAGGGCCCGCGCTATCTGGAACTCGCGGAGGGCTTCGTCACCCGCAACGCCCTCGACGAAAACGGCGAAATAATCGGCTATGAATTTGTCCACCTGGGCAAGATGATGGACTTCATCAAAAAAGGCGACGAACCGGCGGAGGCCCTGAAAAAAGCCTCCGGCAAATACGGGCGTTTCGACGAAGCCGCCAAGTACATAGACCCTCGGCATGAGTGATACTTTGAATTATAGGAGGTTAATATAAATGATTACGTTTGAAAGTTATGAAAGGCGCATGCCGCAGGTCGAGGCGGTTTTGAACAAAAACGGCATCGCCTCTCTTGAAGAAGCGCTCCAGATATGCGCGGAACGCGGTTTTAACCCGTATGATATCACCAAAAAGACCCAGCCTATAGCCTTTGAAAACGCCTGCTGGGCATACGTCGCGGGCGCGGCGATAGCCGTAAAGCGCGGCGCGAAAAAGGCCGCGGACGCCGCCGAGATTATCGGCGAGGGCCTGCAGGCGTTCTGCATACCAGGTTCCGTCGCGGACGACCGCAAAGTCGGCCTGGGCCACGGCAACCTCGCCGCCATGCTGCTGCGCGAAGAGACGAAGTGCTTCGCCTTCCTCGCCGGACATGAGAGCTTCGCGGCGGCCGAAGGCGCGATAGGCATCGCGCAGTCCGCGAATAAAGTCCGCAAAGAGCCGCTCAAGGTCATCCTCAACGGCCTCGGCAAGGACGCGGCGCAGATCATCTCCCGCATCAACGGCTTTACATATGTCAAGACCAAGTTTAACTACTACACCGGCGAGCTTGTAATCGAGAAGGAAATCCCCTACTCCGCCGGCGTCAAGGCCGCCGTGCGCTGCTACGGCGCGGACGACGTGCGCGAGGGCGTGGCCATCATGCACAAAGAGGGCGTAGACGTCTCCATCACCGGCAACTCCACCAACCCCACCCGCTTCCAGCACCCGGTCGCGGGCACGTATAAAAAAGAATGCAACGAAATGGGCAAAAAGTACTTCTCCGTGGCCTCCGGCGGCGGCACCGGGCGCACCCTGCACCCGGACAACATGGGCGCCGGCCCCGCCTCCTACGGCATGACGGACACCATGGGCCGCATGCATTCCGACGCGCAGTTCGCCGGCTCCTCCTCCGTCCCGGCGCATGTCGAGATGATGGGCTTTATGGGCATGGGCAACAACCCGATGGTCGGCGCGACCGTGGCCGTGGCCGTGGCTATCGAACAGTCATATAAATGAGTTGATCAAGAACGGCGCCGGCGCGCCGTTCTTTTTTTCTTCCCGCCAAACGCCCGGTCAGCCTTTCAATCCTTTTTTCCTGTACGCGATCACGAATATAACCGTCAAAACGGCGATATTTAAGGCGATTACCAAAACGGGTCTGAAAAGGCCGGCGGAAAAATCATTCACTATCACGTTTATCTGCTGCGTATACAAAACCCCCGCGAACCGCGCGACCGTTTTGTTGAAGCTCGCGATCATGGGCGCGAAGCCGATTATCACCGCGATGGGCATACTTATCGCTGACGCCGCCTGCTGATTTTTCGACAGCATGCCGATTGACGCGCCGAGTATAATCGAAGCCGCCACGCCCAGCACCATGACAACCAGGAATTTTATTATCTCAGTTCCCGTAAAATCGCCGATTAAGGCGAATATTACCGACGTGACCGTCCCCGCGAGCAGGAGAAACCCGCCCGCGCCAAGCAGATACTGGTGCGGCCGGACGCCCGCCATCACAAGGAAGCGAAGGCTCTTGCGCTCTATGTCCTCCGCTATGACGCCCGCCGTCGCCGTAATCAGCGCCATTCCCGCGAATATGCCCGCCATCATCGTGACGAACATGTTGGGCGGTATGGCGTTGTTTGACTTCGCGACCAGCTCCGTCATAATCAGGGCCACGGCCGGAAAGATTATAAACATCACCAATACCATCGGGTTTTTGAACATATCCTTCGCCTGTTTGATGAAAATCGCTTTTATGCTTCTCATTCAAGCACCGCCCCCGTAAGTTTGATAAAGACCGCTTCCAGATCCGGCACGGTTTTGAAAGCGTTGTGGCGTTCGCATATCTCGGCGGGGGCGCCCTGCTCAACGATTTTGCCGTTGTACAGCAGCGCGGCGTGGTGGCACAGTTTCACGGCCTCTTCCATGTTGTGCGTGGTTAAAAACACGGTAGTCCCGTTTTCGCACAGCCCCCGTATCAGTCTATGTATGCCCCGCGCCGCCGCCGGGTCAAGCCCGCTTGTTGGCTCGTCGAGAAACAGCGCCTTCGGCTCGTGCAAAATCGCCCTTGCCAGCGCCAGGCGCTGCCGCATACCTTTGGAAAGCGCGTTGACCGGCTTTTTCGCCGCCTCCTCAAGCCCGACATTCTTTAGCGCCTCAGCGGATTTCTTGCGGGGTATGCCGTAGATATCCGCGAAAATGTTCAGGTTTTCCATGCAGTTCAGCCGCGCGAACAGCCCGTCGCTGTCGAGCATAAGCCCCGTTTCCATCGGCGGCGCGCCGGTGTCGAAGCTGCCGCCGTCCGCGTCCAGCTGCCCTGTAAATATGTTTATTATCGTCGTCTTTCCCGCGCCGGATGGGCCGAGCAAACCGAATATTTCCCGCTCTTTCGCCTGAAACGTCACGCCGGATAATACGGTCTGCGCCCCGAAACGCTTGACGATATTGCTCATTTGTATCATTGCCCCGCCCCCTCAAACGGATTATACCCCAGATTTGCAAAATAGGCTTTCAGCGCCTCCGTGATGAAAGGCCGCGCTTTTGACCATTTTTCGTTCCATTCCTCCCCGCCGTCCTTGTCTTGCGTAATTTCCAGCAGATTTGACAGCAGGCTCATATCGCCGCCCGTAAACTCCGTGACCGTATCCCACCATATTTTGGCGAGTTCCTGCCCCTGCCCGCTTTCGGGCGGCACCCCGTTCGCCTGTAACTCCGCCGATTTATCAAACATTTTATTCACGGCGTCCAGCATGGCCGCGCCGCTATTCATGTCGAACCTGCGGCGGATATGGTCGAGCGTCTTTTCGTCAAAGTGCTTTATTATCCCGTAAAACTCGTTTTTCAATTGCAGGCTCACGACGATATCGGCGTATTTCTTGAAGTCGACCGTTTGCATTTGCAGTGTTTCCTTTTTCAATCGTTCAATCGCCCGCAAAACGTCCGATAAAGCGGCTATCTTTTCCCGAATGGCCTCTGCCTGTTCGGCCAGCGCGCCGGCGACGTCCTTCGGCGTTTCCAGCGATACCAGCCGGGTTTTGATATCGTCGAGCGAAAAACCCAGATATTTCATCGACAGGATCTGATGAAGCCTGACGATATCCCTGTCCGTATACAATCTACGCCCGCCCTCGCTCTCGGCGGACGGCGCGAGAACGCCCTCTTTGTCATAATACTGTAGGGTGCGGACGGTTATGTTCATCCTTTTCGCGGCCTCGCCCACGGTCATGCAGCCTTCCGGGATTGCCCGGTATGTTTCCATATTCTCACCACCTGAATATATTATAGCTCATTACGTTACGTCACAAGCAAGCGTTTTCTGAATTTTTTTTTACAAAAATACGGCGAGCGCAGCAAACGTTCGCCGTAATGTATTTTCTCCGCGCAGTATCACCGCGCTATCGGAATGCGGATGACCGTCCTGAGCTTTTCGGGCACGGTTTTGCGCGGGTCCCCCAGGTAAATCTCATGGTGCCGCCGCGTATCCGAAAAATCCGCGCGGCAGCCGGAAGCCGCGATAAAACGTTCCAGCGCGCCGACCGTCGCGGGCTCGTCGTCATAAGGCCCCGTGTGCATAGCCTGCGCGCAAAGCCCCTCCGCGAACCGCTCAAAGCGCGCCGCCGAACCGTTCAGACCGGGCTTTTTCTTCGCCAGAACGCCCCGCGCCGTTTCATAGACCTCGGCCGTCACAAAATCGGGCTGGCGTATCATCAGCGTCCAGCGGAAGCCGCTTTTATCCGCCGCGCCCATGCCTCCCGCGAGCCAAAGCCCTTCCAGCGGCGGGACGACGAAATCGAAGTAGCCCTCCGGCCGCGCCGCGCCGTTCTTGCTCATCTTTATCGCGTAGGACAGGCCGTACAGCGCTTCCACGGCCGCCTGAAAGCTCGCGGCCGTGTTCGGGTCGCCCTCGCCGTCGAGCATGATGAACGCCATTTCCGGAACGTCGATAATGCACGGCTTCGCGCCGGGCATGTACAAATCCTTCTGAGTTTTCTTGAAATCCACCGCGTCAGCCATTTGATAACCCCCTAAAATCCCATATTTTTCAAATCCGCGGCGATGCCAACGTATAGATCGCACACGTCCACGCCCGCAAAATTCGCCTTTCGCCTGTCTATCACATCCACGTGCGAAACGCCCCAGGGCCTGTCGCCGCCTATAACGCCCCTGAACCCGTCCCAAACCGCCGATTTCACGGAGACTATGCCGTCGTTGTCGCCGTCGAACACCCTGACCACGGCGTACTGCGCGGACAGGGACACGTCGCCGAGCGGGTTTTTCATGACCGCCGCGTAGCTCTGATAATACACCTTTTCCGAATTGACGAACGTTTGGTTGAACCGTTCGGCGGCCTGCGTGGTGAGCTCGCGGCAGGCGTTGTAAAAATCCGGCTTTTCATCGCCCGCCAGCCTGAAAAACGGGTTCACGAAGAAAGCGGCCGTTTTAAGCAGGATATTTGACGTCATGCAAACGGCGTCGATCGTTTTTGAGCCGTGGTGCGGCGTGGAGATCGTCGTCAGCGAGGCGACCATGTCCTCCATGCCGTCCATATGTATCGCGCGCCTCGCGTCCAGCCCGCCTTTTGAATGCGCGATAATATTGACCTTCCCGCGGCCGGTTTCCGCCGCGATATCCATCACGCGCCGGCTTATAAAGCGGGCGTTGTCCTCGATTGTCCCCCAGGCGTCCTGACCGCAGCAAAACACCGCCGCGCCCTGCCGCTCCAAAGCCGCGGGGATCCGGCCCCAGTATTTCAGCCTGCCGTCGTCCCTGTGGCCCACGCCGTGCACCAGAAGGACCGGGTATTTAAGCGTATACTGCATTTATCTCACATCCCGCGTTCGTGGCGGATCAGCGCCCACGTCGAATCGGCTAGGTTGCTGAACGCCGGGTCGTCCAGGGCTTTGCAGATGAAGCTCTGGCGCGGGGAATTGATGTCCTCGCCGCTGATTTCCATCAGAAGGACCGGGTATTTAAGAGCGTACCGCATTTATCTCACATCCCGCGTTCATGGCGGATCAGCGCCCACGTCGAATCGGCGAGGTTGCTGAACGCCGGGTCGTCCAGGGCCTTGCAGATGAAACTCTGGCGCGGGGAATTGATGTCCTCGCCGCTGATTTCCATAAGCCCGCGGGCGCGGCAGAGCGCCCTGACGCGCATGAGCTGCTCCATTGTGTTGCGCGTGGGCATATAGGTGACGGCGGTGAAGCCGACGCGCTTGATTTCGTCGAACAGCAGCTCAAGGAAGTCATCCTCGAATTTCTGCGGCTTTTTGTCGCCTGTGACGCTGACGCCCACGTCGCCCAGGTACGAGTACGCGGGGATCGCGCCGGTTTCGCGGGCCAGGCGGATAAACTCGGAGACGTCCGGGCATTCGCCCGCCGCGTCCACGTAGACGCGCTCAATCAGCGTGGATTTCAGCACGCCCAGCAGGTCGTAGCCGATGAACGGATTGTCCTTGTCGGACAGGTATTCCGCCGGTTTGCCGGTCACTTCGATGCCGTAATGCCGCTTGAGATAGCCGGCCGGCGGCTCGCCCGTCTCCAGGATTTTCAGCGCCAGCGCGTACAGCACATGGCGTTCCGTCACGCTGCCGCCCTCTTCAAATTTGGAAAGCGGCAAAACGTCCGCGTCGAAATCTAACTTTATCGGAGAAATCGCGTTTATCCGGGCCACTATCTCGCGGTTGCGTTCGTTGCGCTTGAGCGTCAGCGGGCGGGCGAAGGCGGCGGCGGTGTCGATCTGGCCGTGCGGAATCGCGTGCAGCGCCACGTAGACGTTGCCGGCCTGGTCGGGGTTGTTGATCCTCCGGCCGGCCAGGCGCGTGTTCGACATATCGAAGCGCAGCTCCATGCCGATTGTCGTCGCGACGTCCGCAATATCCCCGGCCGCCAGGAATTCCCGGCAGCCGGCGACGCTGTCGTGGTCCATAATCCCGGCGGTCGGCAACCCGGACTGGCGGGCCATCCAGACGGCCTTCGCGGGGGAATACGGCGAGAACGAGTAAAACGTGTGTATATGATTGTTCACGTAGCCCGTTTTTACGGGCGCGGGCCCGGATTTTACGAGCCTTTCCAGCGCGTCCAGGCGCTCGGCGGCGCTGCCGGCGTTTAATGCGTCCATTTCAAACCTCCACAAATGAGCATGCCATTAAGTATAAATCATCCAAGCTTATCAATAAAGCGTTTTGTTCTGAATTTAAAATAAAATGAATACTGGCAGCTGTTAAACAAGTCTAAACACTTAACAGGCGCGTTTTTATCTTTCGAACCATGCCCTGGCGCCAAAGAGGATTTATTCAGCAAAAGCAAGTCTTTGTAAGCCTCGGGGATAATTCCGCACCGATAACAATTGAAGGCCAGCTTTTCGAGAATATGTTTATGTTCTTCCTTCTCCAATTTCTTGATTCTCAATAAATCCAATTCTTCCGCATTCATGATTTCACGTCTCTTGTATATGGCATATTCGAAATATGTGCCAAGCTCGGCATATCCCGCCGAAGTATTTTTTTTGACCGAAAACCGAACGTCGGGATCAATCAGTTGCGCATACTTTTCCACGTTGTCCGCGCCCAGCAATGGTTCAAGCGACATTGATTCCAGGGCGAAATTCTGAAGCAGCACCCTGTTTCCGCATTTCACGGCCAGCGAAATGCCTTTATCGTAAAGCTTGGCCAGGATATTTCTGGACATATCATTATTGATATGAAGAAACATGATGATATTCTTCCAAAGCATCATCCGCCGATATATTGAAACGCATTCCGTGAAAGCCCTGTCTTCGGGTTTGACGCCATTATTCATCCTTAAGCGCTTCACGTTCATTATTATAAAGGTAAGGCTGGCCCTGAGCAAATAATGACCGGCGCGGTAACACTCAAATTCATCCTGCAATATATCAACGTCCGCCTGTATCCTCTCAAAGCGGGCGCGCGCCGGTTCGCGAATCCTCCGGGCTTTGGCGTATAATTTTGCGGAGTCTTTATATTTTCCGGCCTTATACAGAAGGGCCGCATGTAAAATTTTCAGCGTTTTTTTCTCGCTCTCCGTCAAAGAGCGGTCGAGCGATATGTATTTAGCGACTTTTTCCCCCGGTTTGACACACCCCATGCTGTTGAGCAGACGCAACACCCAAAACAGATTCTGTTTTACGTCTGAAAACATGTTCCGCGCTTTTTCGGAGAAAAGCGAGGCGTCTTCGCAAATTTTTAGCGATAAGCTGGAACCGAAGAGCATGTTCAGGAAATCAAAAATATCCCCCTGAAGATACAGATTATTATTTTTCCCCGAATATCCCTGTTCAAGTATGCTCCTGATATTATACTTGCTTTTTTCATAGGGGTCGCGATTATTGTAAATCACCCCTTTGCAAATCCCATCCCCGGCCAATTCCTGCAAAACCGGGCAAATTTCAAAATCCAGTCCGGAATATCCGAATATAATGATATAGCGGCCGCGAACAAGTTTGCTGAGCAATTCCTTTTTCCAATGTGGCATGACTTTCTCGTCCGACATCGTTACGATAAGTTCGGAATAATCCCTGCCGGTGATACACCCGTGTATGTAGAAGCATTGCCCGGTTGTGTCATCGGAAACCTCGTTCTCGTATATCACGGGGTGATAAGAATCAAAACCTATAGACCGCGCCGCCTTATCCAGACAGTCATCATAATTTGGCGTGATAATCGAGGAAATTCCGCCCGCGGCCATTTGTTCGATCAAAAACTTATGAATATCATTTGGGGCGCGGCATCCAAAATAATCAAAGAGCATGCGCTTGGCCGCATCAATTTGCCCGCAGCTTTCAAACAGGGTTTCAAACCCCATTCCCGAACCGAAATCGTCATTGCCCCAACATATGTTGTCAATTACAGTTTTGTCATCTGTTTCAGTTTCCCACAAATGCTCAAGCTGATCAAACAGGAGTTTGAATACAGCTTTTGTCATGCTGCTTCCCTTTGGAATACCGGTGGGCGGGTAATCCGAAATAAGCGACCCGCACAGCACGATCGGCGGTTTTTCGTTTCTCAGAAGGCTTTCAACTGCCTCCTTGCCCGAACCGGACAGCTCGCCTCCTTCAAACACCCTGCAAGACACCTTCAAACCCCCATGCATGTCAGTATGTCTTCAGGCGTAAGCCCCGCGAAGTACTTTCCGATATCAAAGCGGCTCAGCGCGGCGGAAACGCCTTCGCGGCTGTGTTTTGCGCCGGCCAGGGCGTTTTCGATATCGGCGACGTCCTTCTCAAAGAAGAAGTCCCCGTAAAACCTGGCGTTTTGTATCAAGCCGCCGGATACGTCCAGATAAACCTCGACGCCGCCGGCCGCGGAGTGCGCCGCGTTGTGGAAGCTGTATTTCGGGGAATAGCCGTAGTTCCAGTCCCATGTGGCGTATTTTTCGTCCGCCAGCTTTTGCGCGGCGGCGATGTCTTTTTCTGACAGAGTGTACGTATCCCGAAGCGCGAGGCAGCTGATAAATTCGTCCATATTGATATCGGCGTGTTCGAGTATATTCGTAACGCGGCTTTTTACGGATTTGACGCCTTTTGAGCTGATCTTGCGCTCGTCCGGGCTGAGAACGGCGGAAAGCCGGTCGAAATCCGTGTGAAACATCAGCGTGCCGTGGTGCAGCAGCCTGCCGCCCACGACGGCCTGCGCGTTGCCGGAGATTTTTCTGCCGCCTATGGTTATGTCGTTCCTGCCGCTGAATTCGGCCTTGACGCCGTAATACGCGAGGGCGTTAATTATCGGAGCGGTGTAGGGCGCAATACCCACATCGCGCCGCGCGTCGTTCAGGATCAATGTGTAACACAGGTTTCCCAAATCATGGAAAACCGCGCCGCCTCCCGTCAACCGGCGAACGACGGCAATGCCGTTGGCCTTCGCGTATTCCGTGTTCACCTCTGCCAGGGTGTTCTGGTTTTTGCCAACGACCACGGCTTTGTCGTTGCGCCAGAGCATGAATACCTCATCCGAGATGTTGTGTAACAGGTATTCCTCAAGCGCGAGGTTGAAATATGGGTTTACGGAATCGTTATAAATCTGTATCATATTTTTTTCCTTAATCTGCCATAAAAAGCACTGGTATTTTATTTCTGCTTGTGTTATAATAAAGTCAGACGCAGGGCTAAAGAGCGGTTAGGCGTGTATCCTTCTGTAAAGGAGGTGGCGCTATGTCTACATATGATGCATTCATGCTTGTGTTTACAGCAATAACTTTTGTCATTCTGCTTATCAAGCTTATGATATACATCGTGGACACTTTCTACAAAAAGAAATAACCGCCTAGAACTTTAGCAAGGATCGGGCGGTTATTTCTTCGAAATAACTCTGTTTGATGCCTAACCGTATCTTAACGGCCTGCGGGGAGAGGGACGCTTAACAGCGTCCTCTTTCCTTTATAGTTATATTGTAGCATATTCGTTTCCGTTTTGCAAGCATTTTTTATTTTTTATATCCCGTATTTGGCGCGTTCGAGCTGCTCCACCTCGGTGAAGTTATGGGCCGGGCTGCGGCCCGCGAGCGGCATGATTTTCTGGTGTATCGCGTCGATTATCCAGTCCGGCTGCGGGAAGAAGTCCTTTTCGAACTCGTACGCGGGCGTGACCCAGTTGCGCGCGCCCACGCAGACCGGCGGCGCGTCCAGGTAGTCGAACGCCAGCTCCGCGATGTTCGCGGCCATGTCCTTGATGTGGCTGCCGCGCTCGCAGGCGTCGGAGGCAAGGACTATCCTGCCGGTTTTCTTGACGCTCTCGATTACCTTTTCATAGTTGAACGGCACGATTGAACGCGCGTCGATGACCTCGGCGGAGACGCCGTATTTCTCCTCCAGTTGCTCCGCGGCCTCTATGGCCACGTAGAGCGTCGCGCCGACCGTCAGGATGGTGACGTCCCTGCCCTGGCGCTTCACATCCGGCTCGCCGAACGGAATCTCGTAATACCCTTCCGGCACGCCGCTTTCGACGAATTGCTCGCCGATATCGTATATGCGCTGGCTTTCGAAGAACACGACCGGGTCGGTGCCGGCCAGCGCGCTGTTCATCAGGCCCTTGGCGTCGTAAGGCGTGGCGGGGAATACGCATTTCAGGCCGGGGATGTGCGCTATCAGCGACGTCCAGTCCTGCGAGTGCTGCGCGCCGTATTTTGAGCCGACGGACACGCGCAGCACCACCGGCATTTTGATGACCCCGGCGCTCATGGCCTGCCATTTGGAGAGCTGGTTGAAAATCTCGTCCCCGGCGCGGCCGATGAAGTCGCAGTACATCAGCTCGACGACGGCGCGGCCGCCGGACATGGCGTAGCCCACGCCGCTGCCGACTATGGCCGCCTCGGATATCGGCGAGTTGAACAGGCGGTGATACGGCAGGGCTTCCGTCAGCCCGCGGTATACGGCGAACGCGCCGCCCCAGTCCCGCACGTCCTCGCCGTAGGCCACCAGCGACGGGTCGGTGTAGAATTTATCGAAAATGGCCTCGAAAATGCCGTCGCGCAGCTGATAGACCTTGTTTTTGGAGACAGGCTTGCCGGCTTCGAACGCGTAGCGCGATTTCTTGGCTATCTGCTGCGCGCGGGGGTTGTCCTCTTTGCTTATCAGCGTTTCCGGCGCGGCTTCGCCAAACCTCTCGGCCTTAGTGTTAGAGAACATCAGCCCGCCGATTTTATCCGCGTCGAAGCGCGGGGAGATTTCCAGGTCCGCCGCTTCCCGGCACGTCCGGGTTATGAGTTCTTTGGAATAGTTGTTGATATCGTCAATTTCGGACTGCGATACCACGCCGGCCTTGGTAAGCCTGGCCGCGAAGCTGATCAGCACGTCCTGCTCCGCCCAGAGGTCGAGCTCCTCTTTTGTGCGGTAGCTGCCGGAATCGGACGGGGAGTGGCCCGTCATGCGGTACGTCAGCACGTCCAGCAGGACGGGGGCCTTGCCTTCGTCTATCAGAGCCTTCTTGCGCTTCATCGCGTCGATGACGGCCAGCGGGTCGTATCCGTCCACGCGCTCGGAATACATCTGTTCCGGGTTGACGCCCGCGCCGAAACGCGCGAGGATGTTGTAGCCCATCGTCTCGCCCATCGTCTGGCCGCCCATGCCGTAGAGGTTGTTGAAGAAATTGAAGATTATCGGCAGGCCGCCCTTGTAGCCTTCCTCCCAGAGCTGGCTGAACTGATCCATCGCCGTGAAGTTGATGGCCTCCCAGACGGGGCCGCAGCCCAGGCTGCCGTCGCCGATATTGCAGATGACTATGCCCTTTTTCCTGTTCACCTTTTTGTACAGCGCGGAGCCCGCCGCGATGGTCGCGCTGCCGCCGACGATGGCGTTATTCGGGTATATGCCGAAGGGCGTGAAGAACGCGTGCATGGAGCCGCCCAGGCCGCGGTTGAAGCCCGTCCTGCGGGCGAAAATCTCCGCAAGCGCGCCGTAGACAAGGAAATCCACGGCCAGCTCTTTCGTGCTCTTCTGGTCCCTTTCGACGACTTTCAGTATCTCGCCGCCGAAAAAGCCCTTCATTATGTCATAAAGCTCCACGTCGTCCAGTTTGCGTATGCAGGAGAGGCCCTTTGCCAGAATCTCCCCGTGGCTGCGGTGCGAGCCGAAGATATAGTCGTCCTTATCCAGGATATAAGCCTGCCCGACGGCGGAGGCCTCCTGCCCCAGCGAGAGGTGCGCGGGGCCGGGGTTGTTGTACTCTATGCCGTTGTAGGCGTTGGTCGTCTTGATTGAATACAGCATGGCCTCGAACTCGCGTATCACCGCCATGTCGTGGTAGATGTGCAGGAAATCCTCTTTCGAGAAATTGACCTTCTCGTCCTCGATGGATTTGTTGTACTGGTTGACCGGTATGTCATGGAACCGGACAAAGCCGGGCTTTCTTAGCTCATGCGGGTCCAAAAGCTGTGATTTGGGCATGGTAAACATCTCCAGTTTAAAATTTTGAATTGAATATTTCACGGAAAGACCGTTCCCTGCGTACCAGAGGCCGGATTAGAGATTGCGGGTCAAGCCCGCAATGACGGCAATCGTAGGGCATTCGACGGGCGAACACAGTTCGCCCCTACGGGTACTACGGAATGGTTATGGCGGGATGAGGGCGGCCACTATGCTACCGTAGGGCGCGATGCTTTTGCAGTTTTGCCTCCGGCAAAACTCTGGCGGTTTCGCCTTCGGCGAAACTTCCCGCGCACAGCGC